>Ga0192241_10143_pt1 | contig 39528 bp, 51 predicted proteins | sample Koala_Koa27_I3_FD_131239 | JGI IMG/M metagenome (GOLD analysis project Ga0192241, IMG submission 131239) | Enriched cells from koala feces incubated with labeled cellulose particles, San Francisco Zoo, California, United States - Koala_Koa2-7_I3 ... | reverse complement strand
TCTATACTGATAAACTGTATCGCCCTTTATGAGCGTATAAATACTATCTCGTTGATAGATGCTATCATAACGGGTACTATCACGTGTTTTGTATTCAGTGCGAACGGACTCAACCGGGATATATTGAGTTCGGCATGACACGAAACATATTGCTAATATTAGCAATATGATAATATAAATCAGTCGTTTCATGGTCGAACTACTGTATTACGCAAGAAATTAGGAAACTCGGAGCGTACATCAAAACAGGGGCACGCCTTAATATATTCTTTCGGCTCTACCTCTCCGCTTCCGTCCAGATCGGGCGAAGTATCACGATGTCCGAGAACCTCGATTATCTCATATTCTTTGCAGAGTTTAGCAACCAACTCGCGCAAAGCCGCTTTTTGGGCGATCGTTCTTGTGTCTGCGGGCTTTCCGTTTGCATCCAAACCACCTATGTAGCAAATACCAACACTATGTTTATTATACGAAGATTCGCTAAAACCCTTCGTATTACAATGCGCCCCGTCAACTGTTAAAGATCGCCCTATTTCTATCGTACCATCAATCCGAATAACATAATTATATCCGATCTGGTTAAATCCGCGTGCCCGGTGCATACGATCAATGTCTTTTGCGGTTAAATCCTGCCCGGCGCGCGTAGCCGAACAATGGATGATAATCGAGTCTATTTTATTCATTGCTTTCCTCTTTATTTTGATTGTTAATTGTAATTGGTCTACGCGGCGGAGTTCTCCGGCTGCATTCGCTGTCCGGTCTATCACATCGGTTATGTTCCGCATCCTTCAAAGCTAATTCAAGCTCGTAGTATTTACGCATCCAATTTTGCACCTCTGCCTGTGCGGTTCTCCATTCTCGATAAATCGTATCTACTTTCTCGTCTCGTTGTTTTAGTCGCTCGTCGTACCGTTCAATCTGCTTGTTTAGATTGTCAATGATAGAAAGTAGGTTTTGAAGCTCCATAGAATCCGCCGTAGCCTTTTCTTTTCTAGCGTTCGTTTTTCGATTCGCTAGAAAAGTAACAGTAAATCGGATCGCCTCTAATCCTCCTAACGCTCCTATGATTTTTAACCATTCGTCCATATTTTTATTTTATGTATTTCATGTTACTTTTGGTAGCTCTTATTCTACCAATAAAGCCTCGTTCACTGCAATCTGCACAACGGCGACAAAGTTAGTTTTTACGTACTCTTTGATGCGTTCCGCCTGTTCTGGCAACAAATCTACTTCACCATTCTTGTAGATTTGTTGAGCTAATTCCAACTCGCCCAAATCGGCGGTTTTCTGATAGATAGTATTGCCTAGCATTTTTGCAATATCGACGGTACTGTTATTCCCTTCGATGTCTTTTACTTGAATTTTTCTAAAATCTATTTTCATAATTTATTGCATAACGTGTAAATTAACAACACGGGCTGGATTATTAAGAGTGTATGTATCAGCAGTTATAAAAATTAAAAAGTTCCACGGTTGAATAGTTACAGTATTGCTGCTTTGATACGTAACCATAACTCTTTTTACGTAATTGGAGTTATTTACAACTGTAACCATTTTCCGCCGAGGCGAATCACAAATATATGCCACATTATTTCCGCTCCCTTCTAAAAAAACACAGTCAATCGGTTGTCCGGCTTTTCCATATTTATGATAAAAGGTGTCCGTACCATAATTATAAATATGTGCAAAAAAATCACAAGTTGAATTTGAACTAAATGAAAGAGAGGTCATTTGTTGGTGTCCGAATTGTCCTCTACACCATAAATCTGCCGTATAGAATCTGTAACTCCGACTCCCTTCTATGGGATCATTGAATACTCCTTGATGCTGCATATCACCCTCAAAATACATTTTTCCTTCGGTTGGGCTGAATCCAATTTCACACATTACGACTTCTTTGTTATTTACTAATTTTGTCCCTTGTAGCCTTTTAAATGTACCTGTCGCGCCATTCAGTTTTTCAACTTCTAGGGTCTTAACGTCGATAAAATCGGTTACAATCTTTCCGTCAGTGATAAACGTCTTATTCCCGACCAACATTGCACCCGTTGCGGGGAGTGATAATTTCCCGTCTGCTGTTAATGCAAGCCCGGTTACATTATGCTTAATCGAACCGCCCGTTATTAACCAACCTTGCGTTTTTGATAAATTACCGACAAATAAACCCGATGTTCCTAATATGTCGATCGTTGCATTTTGAGCTACTAACAACTGCGTAGCGACATTAACAAAGTCGTTAAACAAAGTCCATTTCGTCACATCGAAAGAAGAGCCGGAATTATGATCCGCACGACACGAATAAGTATTACCGTTGTAGATTATAGTATCGCGATACTGCGTATTGTTAACGTAGTTAGTGTTTGCTTTCCATTCACCACGCGGACGGAGCAAAGAGCCGGGAAGTCCGGTTTCACCTTTTTCGCCTTGTTCCCCCTTGTCTCCCTGATCTCCTTTATCCCCCTTTACTTTCGTCCAAACATACTTAGAAAAAACGGTGCTGTCTGTCGCGGTGAAGTCAACATATTGCCCGATGTACGCACCCGGAGTCTCACCATTATTAGCGGTAAAACTCGTACCATTATCGCTATACTTGATATGTAAGTAAGAAGTTTGTCCGTTGGCTCCGGTCGGTCCTTGAATACCTTGATCTCCTTTTACACCTTGCGCCCCTTTTAATTGTACCCACTTATACGAGGTATAAGAAGTCGGAGCGGTCGCACTCGTTGTCACCGCTGTACCGATATAAGTGTTCGGAGTGTCAGACATCGGATTACCGTTCGCATTAGCGGAGTACTTCACATGAAAGAATTGCGAAGTACCGGGAATGCCCTGTGATCCGGTCGGTCCTGTATCTCCTTTATCCCCCTTTGCTCCGGTTGCACCATTTATTGCACCAATACGAACGGTAGTCCATGATGCGGGAGACGTAGCCGGAGGAATAACCACGCCCGTACGCATCCACAGATATTCGGTCGTACTACAAGCGGGCGGAGTCTTAGCCCATCCGCTTGTAGGTGCAACGGTTGAAGATGTAGACTTCGCAAACTCTTGTACGGGATATTGACCGTCCTTCGTTACGCTGATCGTTATTTGTCCTCTTGCTACTATCATGCTTTTATTTTAAGGATAATTCAACTATAAATGTTGCCTTTACATCTACTTCGGCAGAGGTGACGGTGATGGTCTTTCCTGTTTTTACACCGGAAGTTCCCCAAGCAGTATCCTGCGTGCCGTCTTTATTATATTTCTTCCAAGAGAATACAAACTTTGTATCCGCCGCACTATCGGCAAACGCTTCGCCATTCTGCCAAACCTTCGCGTTTAGGGTCGTACTTCCTTGACCGTTTACAAACTTATCGCCCGTCGTGGAAGATACTTCAATTATATACGGATCAGAAAGATCGGAGAACGAAATAATATCGCTCACAGACGTGTTATATGTACCACTCGCCGAATCGGTGTCTTTAATTACACATTTAAATGATTCGAAGTTTAGAACAGCGCTAGCCGGAATAGATATTTCATTTGTGGTTGTTCCTGTAATACCGTAAGCGTTCGAAGCGGCTAAAGACTCCCAAGTGCCATCGGATTTCAATTTGTGCCATTGATAAGATACTTTATCCGCATCAATATTGCTGCCTCTCCACATATCGCAATGCGCCGTTAACGTAGAGGATTGATCGTTTTTAAATACGTTCCCTTTAGGCGCGTAGGCAATAGCGCAAATGAGCTGCCCCGCGTTTTCAGTTTTAGTGTAGTTAATAACTGCCTTAACGGGAGTTTCTAAACCTGTATCGGGATCAACGTAAATGGCTGAACATTCTACCTTTAATTGAGACGCGGTAGTCATGTTATTTTTAATTGTTAAGGCATAAGGTGCTGCAGCAGCTACCGTTCCGCCAAAAGCCGTTATCGCGCCGCCGTTGATCGTGTAAGTCGGAGCGGCTTTTAATCGGCTGATAACGTTTGTTGTTGTACCGGATACATACAGTTCAGGAGTAACGACCAAGAACGGTGAAGCCGTCCAATTCGGTACATACGAACTGTTTTCTTTGTTAAAGATTTGGGTTAGCGGTTGATTACTTCCCAAATACAGACTCATTGATTTAGCGTCGTTCAAATCGACGATGGTAATTTGTCCTCTTGCGATTGGCATAATTTTAATTAATTAAATTGTTAATATTATTATCTAAATAAGAAACGCCTACGAATGGCAGTTGAAAATTGTCACATTTAAAACTTTATCATTCAGAATGTAGAGCGTTCTATTATTATTACTACATTTGTTTCGTCACATTTAAAACTTCAATTATTATGTCAGCACTTTCTAATATTGCATCAAATCTATTCATGCCCATCGATGATGTTTTCGGTATATACAATAGAGAAATCGTTCATGGACTATTAGTTAACATTCAGAATGACTTTGCATTGTCATTGGAGAAATCAGTAGATATGTCAACTCTATGTATGATAGAATATCGTCCAGGAGTTCCTCAATGCAGTAAAATACCTAACGGACACTTGATATTTCTAAGTACGCAAGGCGATGAATGGTGGAGATGGGTATATCAATTCTCACATGAATACTGCCATAGCCTAATCAACGGAACTTGTACGGGAGAAATATCAGGTTTAATCTGGTTTGAGGAAACTATGTGCCATCTAGCTTCGATTTACCAATTAAAAAACTTAATTGAGTTTTGCGGTAAGTCGCCCGACTATCTTCTAAACAGTTACAAGGAGGTTGCTTATCACTGCCTAATTGCGAATTTCGGACAGCCTCAATATAACTGTCGGGAATATCTATTATCAGTGGCGGACCAACTTGCAGAACCCGAGTACCATCGGGAAATTTACTCAAATCTATCTGCGACAATGTCACCTTTGTTTTTGGAAAACACACATCTTTGGAAGATAATTCTTCATTTTGGTGATATGCGCAAGTGGAATTCTCTCCATGAACTGTTTGAACATCTACAGTCAAAGGCGAGTCAGGATTACGCACACACTTTGCAAAAACTATACAATCTTTTATTTTCATAATTTAGCGGTTTTACAAATTTACAATACAGTTAAAGGTAGCACGCCCCCAAACATCATCCGAGGTGAGTATAAGCACATGCCCGTGCCCGACATGGGTTTCATTAAATATCTTATCCGTGTCCGGATTATTACTTTCTTTTTCCCATGAGAAACGAGAAGCAGGGACACTCTCTGTTATGTCTGTATCCCCTTTTATCACATAGGCGGTCAGAACTGTAGATACAGAGCCATTCTGAAAAATGTTGCCGTTAGAACTCATTATGTTAACTACTACAGCGTCCTTTCCTGCTGCTGACTTTTCCAACCAATCCGGCATGTCTTCGCCCGGCTCTTGCGTTGTTGGTTTCTCGGAGATACAGAGCCATGATGCACCGTTGTGAGTTACTTCGTCGTAATAGTAATAAGTCCCGGCTTTCCATTCTCCTTTAAAGCAGGGGACGCGGCTTTCTGTTACTCCATCGTCCGAAATCTGTTTGATTACCCCGGTCATGTAGATGTTGCGCAAATACGCCGAATGTCCGGTCATGTCGATACCAAACAATTTCAAGTTAGACAAGTCACCCAACTGCATAGCAATCATTTCCTTTGTAATCTCCCAACCGTTTACACCTGTAAGATACCGGACATAACTTTGTGTTGAATAACTCGACCTTTGCCGATCTTCATTCGTGAAGTTACCGTATGCGACAAAGTGCATAGCCTTACAAGGGTGTACGCTTGTACCAGATCGGAGCGCATATTTAAACGTGGAATCACCTAGCTTTTCAGCAATACGAAAATATGCGGTTTGAAATCCTGTTGAGTTATTGAATATACCTTTGCAAATATCGTCTATCTCTATTTCTGCAAATTCGCCCGGTTCTAACTTTAGATAAAGAATCTGATTATCCATATCAACAGATTCGAGAATCCCACCGCCCGGAGCGTTCCACTCTTCGCCCGAAACGATTGATACGCGGTTATAGCGTAATTCAGGAACTTCAAGAAAGTCACGCAAACGAAGAGATTTCGCGTCTATATGACCGTTTTTGCCGATCAGCCAACCGATTAAATTCTCCGCATAATCACTCGAAGATATATCACCGGAGAAAGTAGCAGATTTCGCAATCAGTTTATCAAGAACGTTGAGTATTTGCGTTGTTACTGTCGTTGCGGTCAACGTATCTGTAGAAATCCCCTTCGTTACGTCTAGCCCGTTATCAACGATTAAACCGCCTAGCAACTTGATAAGGAATTGCGTTTCGTCTGGCGCTGTTTTGGATAGATACGAGTCTTTTAAAGCGTCGATAGCATCCTTAAACCTTTCGTTGATTGTATCAAGTTCTTTGTTTACTCGGAGTGATGATAAAACATTACTATCTGTTAGCTTCGTTTCGGCGTCGTCTTTCGTTACAATTATAGATAATATCTCTGCAAGCGTGCGAAGAGATGAGAAAACATTTAAATCTGTCGCCGATCTCAAATCGTCTTTTCCTAGAATAGTAACATTTGATCCGCTACCGTTGGAAGTCACTCCACCGCCTCCGCCAGACGACACGCTAACAATCGCCCCAGTCGGATAATTTTTTGACCGGGGCGATGATGGAATAGCTTTATTTTTTATTTGAATCGTCATTATGCTTCTATCATTTTACAGGTAAATTGTTCATTGGCGAAATCTATTTCTCCGCCTGCTATCATGAAACGTTTTCCTTTCATGTAGTTATCCGAAAGAACGGATATAGGAGTTATAGAGTTACTATTTAATAATACCTGTGTTAGTTTTATTTTGGTAGCTCCGTATTGATTAATAATTCTTCTTATTAAAAGCTCTTCCGGGCGAATTAAAGTCTTTTCAATAGATGAATAAAGGTTGTCTTTCAGATATTCATCCAATAACAAGACTTTACTGTAGCACGCTCCATCGTTGTTATAACTCGAAATCCTAAACTCTATTTCGTCTAATTCGTTAATAAAGTTTTCATTAACAACATTCTCGTAAATCCGGTCGGAGTCTTTATCGTCGTCCATATCTAACGGATGGCAATATCTTAGTTTTAAATCTTTTATTAAATATCCGTACGGAATTTGCCCCTCTCTTTCCGTCAATGTCGGAGCATATATAGACATTTCAAGCGTGCCAAATAAATTAGTCGGAATATCCATTACAACACCGTCTGCATCAGAATACTTACCGAGTACTCCGTATGTTTTATACAATGAGACAAACCCTGTTCCCATTTTTCCATCAGCATTTTCTACACTAGATTGATCTAAATTTATAGACATAGTAGACGGGGTATCACTCCACGTAAACCGCCCGTAATTATCTTTAGAAACATATTTATCGCCAATTCTTATTCCTACTTTAATTATATCTTTTAAATATGTAATACCATCCTCGGAAGGAACCAAACCACCACCAAAAGGAGAATCATATTTATCCTTTTGCAAAACCTTAATACTCATATTGAGAGAAAGAGCTCCTCCCTTTCCTAAAAATAAAGCGTCTTTCTTTGCACCGATAACTACAATCGAGTCATTAAATACCGAATTGGGGGTTACATCGTTAATAGGATCGTATTTTGTTCCACAACGTTGTCGGACTTGTATTGCACACTCATAATTGTACGATTGCGTAGTTGGTGTTTTTAGCCCAGATTCATAAGAGGCGTATCTTAATGGAATAGCCCCTAATAATTCCGTTGCATTACGCTTATCTTTATAAATAGACAAGTCTGTAACAGGAGACAAAACACCATTTTTATAGGTGAATTGATGCATCGTTAAAATATTAGGATATAAAACCTCCCTCTGTGTATGTCTTGTATTACCGTTACCCAGATTAGTAGATACTTCTCCGATATTTGATAATAATTTCAGCTTATCAAAATCTTCGGTTATCTTGATTTCCTCAATAGGATAATTACTACATTTTATAGTCACTTTATTATATCCCGGCAAAATATCTAAAAAGTGCTCCGATCCTGCAAAACCAATATCAGATACATTCAACACAATAGGCGTAGCTTTAGAATATGCATTCAGATCACAATCATATTTATAATAAATACTTTTGTGATCTATGTCAATGAAATACAGTTCACCCCTCCAATCGACACAAGTCCAATTTAAGAACTTACAAACCTCTTCTAATATTTCTTTTAGAGTCATAGCCTTGTTATCCTCGTCGAAGAAGTTTTGTTCACTAATCGTCATTTCTTCAAATACGTTCAGGTCGTTATTATAATCATCTTCGTTTTTAGCATACACATGAGGAATAAATATAGACGAATAACACCCGCGAGACTGCTCAATGAACATTCTAAATAGTTCCCAGAAACTAATAAAAGTTCGCTGTTCGGCGTTCTTTTGTTTGTAGTTAACATATTCGAGTGTACTCATAGCGGAACTACATTCTATTTCTAGTTCGAATTTTGTAGACGTGTAATCCTGTGTATATAACTCTGGATTTATGAAGCCAGTCCAAATAATATCATTTCCTCGCTTACATAATACTCTGTATTGTTGGTATCCGGTCGAATACAAATTTTGCAAATAGTCACCTCCAACAATACGGATTGAAGCAGAAGAAAAGCGAGTCGGTGTATATAAAAAATCCTCGTCCTCGATTATTACGGAAAAAGGAGAATTTCCACTACCAACCAATTCTGTACTTTTTCCTTCATAATTCTCTTTTTGTATCTCAATCAAATAAGATACTTCCTTTCTGGATTTGAAAGGAAGCGTGTAGATAGTGCCGTAATTTACCATAGTTTTTTACCTGTTTTCTTTATATGGTTGTGTAATGCTAAAAATATGCGATCCCCTCTTATTTCGACATCACTATATAAGCGGACGTTTTGATCTTCTATTGATGGTGCTATCTTTTGTGATAAAGAACCATACAAACCTGAATTTAGCATCTTAAATAAGTTACTTTGTTGTGATCCGTTCAGAATCATCTCGCCCGAATTGAGTAAAGCCGGAACCTTATCACCCGTAAATGACGCACCGGGAACGATACCACCCGTCGCGAATTTAGGGATACTAGCCATTGCAGCAACTACAGACAAAGCCGCCCCCGCCGCTGCAAGCCAACCAACGAAAGGTATTTGAGCCGCCGAATTTGCAGAGTTAGCCGCGGCTTCCGCTGTTTTGGCGGTTGTTAAACTCAAAATAGCCGGAATAGCCTGTGCGATACTTGATATAACATTTGCGCCCCATTGCAAATATGAGGCGGCACTTTCATTTGTTACACCATTTAAGGCACTCATTACACTACCAATAGCCGAAAGCGAATCGGCATAATCTTCGTTCAAGTCTACATCTTCTTTTTTAAATAGCGGATTATATTTCGGTAACTTAAAGTTTTTGCCTCCCTTCCCATGCGTCGGAACCTTATCATAAGCGGGTGCAATCGGTACGGACAAAGCACCGTCTTTCATCCCGCCGTTTTTGATTTTAAACGCTTCCTGATCGACTACAAACTTTAAATTGATCTTCTTTTGTTCAAGTTCGTTAATCGTCGCTTGAATAGTTGAGCGTGCTTGCATATCGGTTGCGGCAATAAGTTTCTTATTTTGGGCTGATATTTGCGCATCGTACCAGCCAATAGAACCCTCTTTAGCTTCTTCTTTTGGTGTTTTCCCACCCGTACCAGATTGTGAAGCACGATTCGAGGCTTTCGTCATACTCGATAGACTACGGTCTGCCGCCTCTGCTGCCGTCGCAACATTTATTAAGTTCTGTAACCATTCATCGCTTTTCTTTACCAAAATTGCATTATATTGTATTGCATCTTGATATTTTGCTAACATCGGGCTTATTGCCTTTCCTAAAGACTCCATGTCCGTATTTGCAACCGTGTGAACATTCATGCCAAAGCCTACTGTGTCATAAGTTGTGTATTTAGCTTTTAAACGGTCGTATTCGTCTACAAAGTCTCTATATTGTTTCGCTAATTGCGCCTTTTGTTTGTCACCAGTCGAAGAAACATCTAGCCTTAATACCTTATCAATATCTATCGCCGAAACGTCTACGCCGTCAAGTCCTATTGCTGCCTTAACCATCGCCTGTACTGCGTTTTGGCTTCTTCGCTTATATTGCCCTACGATTTCTTCTTGGTCTTTCAGTGTTTTTTCTAGTAATTCCCTAGCTACCTTTTTTTGTTCTTCTGTAGAATCCTTATCTTTCAAAATGGTTATTTGCTCTTGTACAATAGCCTGATTCTTTGCATCAAAATAAGAGAAAGACATTTTAGTATTTCCTAATTGATCCATTGCGTCAGATGCCTCACACGCTAACCGTATAGTTTCAGTTAACCCATTCATAAACGGAGTCCAGTCTCCATTACCAATAGAGTAGAAAAATTGGTCTACGCCCCCTTTTAAGCCATCCATAGTGCGGGCATATTCATCCCCCAGCGTCTGACTACTGTTCATAATTTTATTAAAACCCTCCGAAACAGTCACAGCGACGCCAATAGCTCCTACGAATTTCATTATACCCGCTCCGGCAACACTAGACATACTAGTTATCTTATTTTGGAATCCGCTAACATTCTTCTTTGAGTTCTCTAAATTCGCGTCAAAGTCATTTGTTTTAAGTAAAAGCCGTGTTATTATATCAGACATCTTTATTCGCGTTTAATTGTGATTCAACTATTTTTGCTTTTGCGCGCAAACGTTCTATTTCTTCGTCCGTTACGCTCGTATCTTTCTTTTCTTCTTCATCCCACGGAAACCGGAGTATATCAGTTTGTTTTAGCGTCTTTGTGCTATTCGATTGCGCTATAATGTAGCCTAGCAATCTAGTTTGCTCCCATGACTCGCGATTACGTCGATTCAAGCCGTCTATAAACGATTCAACCTCGATAAAGTCCATTTTATCGAGGAAGTAATCGGGAGCGATCCCGCCCTCACCGACAACGCGCGAATAGAGTTCACGTATACTTACTGCTTTCGTTTCCGCGTCGTCACCTTCTTTTTTTTACGTCATTTCCTGCCGATTGCGAACGTAACTTGATCTCGTCCCCAATAAATTCTTTGAATTGTTCAAATAGCATCAGATCAGTTTCGCACAACTCAATAAACTTTTCAAAATCCATCGCAAACGATTCTTTGTTATTAGCAAGTAGGAACGAATAAAATAAAAGATATTCGTCAAGTAATTTGCCGAATTGGAACGGATAACCAGAAATGTTTTCAAAGACGAAAAACGCCCGTAGCGTATAATTTAAGATGAAATCTTTTCCGTTAAGTGATATTGTTTTCATTGAATAGTCGTTTTAGAGGGCGGCAAATCGCCGCCCGTAATTACTTACCTGCAGCCGCCTCTTTTGCAAGTGGTCCGGTTCCTTCGAAAGAAATAGAGAATGTTGCTTTGTCTCCGTCTGGCGCATTTGCTTCTAGTGAAGTAATAACAGCCTTTCCGGTATAAGCACCCGCCGCAAGCGTCCATCCGGCTTCGGGCATTTCATTAACATCGGTATTACCTACAATACCGAATTTCAACGTGACGGGTTTATGCGCGATAAACAATGCAAACAATTTGTCATAACTGTTTGCGTCTGCGTCCGCACTAAATACGTTTTCACTTGAAGCGTTCCAAGAAAGTTTCTTGATGTCCTTCTCCGTCCAAATACCCGAATCTTTGCTTTGTGTGTCGATTGTTTCAGCCGACAAACCAAGTTTGCAGGAAGTCGCCAAAGCTAGCGCTTTAGCTTCTACAAATAACATAAGATCTTTCCCTAACACTGATTTTACTTTACTCATAATTTTTGTCGTATTTTAGTTATTATTCTGTTTTAAATGAGAATACCAGACTTTGAATGAAAGTATCTTCTATAACATTCTCGGACGCGCTAATTAGTTTCGAGTCGATCACGTCGAAATTGTCATAACTTCCTCGTTTGTTTTCGAGTGATTTACGCACCTCTTCCGCGATGATAACAGAGTTCAAATAGTTATCACTAACAACTACAACCTCAACCAAAACAGTGTCACCCGTAGCGTACCGATCTTTCGTGTATTCCGGTGTTAAAGAATCACGTTTATAGATCACAAACGGAAAAGATGTCTCTGTCTTAGTTGAGAGTGGATACATCTTGTCGTCGACCAACTTCGCCAACTCCGGGGACTTGCTTAGCTTCTCATATACGTGTGCACCTATTGATAAACTCATTTCTTTTTATTTGCTACTTTCATTATAGAATCAATAATATTTTTCTCTAGTGAGCTTTCCGCCTCCGCTTGCTTCGATTTAACCGCGTTAGAAAAGAAGTGAGAAGCATTTATAATACCTCTATTCGCTCCTTTTTTGGTAGCTCGTTCTTTTGTTCCTGATTCGAACCATTTCAACATATAAGCGCGTGATCCCTTTTTGCGGCGGTCGATCAAGTCAACCCGTGCACCGGACGCATTACGATAAACCGCTACGTTTATTTCATTCTTTAACGGTTTGAATGATACGCCATTCTTAGAACTTCCAAATTCCGCATCGTTAACAGCCGAAACTAAATTCTCCTGTGCCTGTTTACGAATGATAAGAATCGACTTCCTAAGAGCGGACGAAATAGCCCTTTTCGCTTCTTTATCATTCAACCGTTTAAGCAACTCGTTTACTCGCGTTGCATCCACTTCGACGCGATACAGGTTTCGCCCGGTGTAATTATCACTCATTGATTACCTCCGCTTCTATAACCGTCGATTGTTGCTTCCGGTCGTGATTAATAGATAAAATCTTGTACTTTTGACCGTCGTACTCGATCCGCATTTTAGCGTTGATCTCTTTGCAAATACGAATCATTATCGTATTAACGGTCGTGTTGTATATCTCGCCGTTTGCTTCTTTGCGTGCGCCAGACTTGAAGCGAATGTATGCGCGTTTATCGAATACCTTCACCCAACTTTCAGACGTACCGCCCAGATTATCCCGCTTTGATTCGCTACGGTAAAAGACGATCATTTCGTTTAATAATCCTGCTTGCATTATGTATATCGTTTTAAGGGGTGCAATAACAGTTCTACGTGTCCCGGAATAACTTGCGGCGTGGCAAATGTTACCGATTCACGATTTGCGTAGTAATTCGCTATGAGTATGCGGATCGCGTGCCAGATACGCCGATCTATCTTCGCGTCCTTAACGTATGTATCTAGCGGATTATTTAGATACGCTTCGATAAGAAGTTGAACGGGTTCAATAAGTCCGGTTATATATGCGTCGTCTGTGTCGAAGTCAACGTTTAAATGCGGTTTGAGTTCTTCGAGTGTTACGTATTGTACCATAGTGCATAAATTAGAAAGGGCTAGAGCCGAAGCCCCAGCCCTTTAGTGAATGATAATAGATCGTTTAAGCCGTTTTCTTCTTTGCGATGGCAAAGGCTTCTGGGCGAGCTACAACAATATCATAATCAGTATTCAACACAAAGTTTACGATATTACTTTTCGCTCCGGTGTACGGGTCTATAACTAAATCCATATCGCCGAACTGACCGATAGCAGCGTTAGAGAATACACCAAATCCAATAGAATCGGCGTCCATGTAGTTAGTAACGAGAACCGGATAGCCATTCACCATGCCGTTTTGACAAATCATTTCAGCAGCCCCCGCCGCTTTTGGAGTGGACTTCAAAGCGCCATACACTTTCGGGGTGCAAACATAGGCGGCTGTACCGTCCGTAACATCTACACCCGCATCCATCACGGTAGATTCAAGTGAAACGACATTCGCAAATGTCAAGTCGTTTGTATATTCAACACTTGGTTTTGTTTTAACAAATACCCCATTACTTGCGCCAGACAATGCAGTTCCCGAAAACATCCATTTGTTCAAAGTACGAGCGACACCAAGCGAAATTTGTTTCAAAACAACATCCTGCAAAGAGTAGTTCGTTTGGTTGATCGCACGTTTTGAAACCGGAATAGAAATTGATACACGTTTAGGAGAAGCCTTGATTTTGTCGATATTCAATTCGGTATCGGTTACCGCAACGTTTTCACCCTGAATTGTTGCCTCAACAGCCGCCAATGTCGGGAAAACAAGATCGCCCACAAGTCCGCTCTGCATCTTGATACCGAGCTTATCAATAATCAAACCTTTTTCTAACGGTTCGATGATTTCCCCGATTGTAACCGGAACCATGCTAGCCGCATCAGCCGTATCTGTAACAGTCACCGCACGTTCTACAACTTTAATACCGCCTTCCGATACTACTCCGTTGTATTCTTCCAAAGAACGATGATTTACGACATCAAAAACAGCCTGTGAAAACAACACGCGACGGTCTGACACCAAACCCGCGTTAATATCTTCAAGCGCACGGCGTTCGACTTTCATTTCCAAAAGCTCTTTCTTTGTTTTCAACTGTTCGAACTGCTCTTTCTCGTTTGCGTCTAGCGCTCTTTTTTCCGCCTCTGCTTTATCCAACATAGCGCGCATTTGCTCTTTATATTGAGCAATAGTTTCAAATTCTTTTCTCATGTTTTAAATTGATTTGCGTAAATTATTAAGTTCATTCAAATAGTCTTTATTCTCGCCGGACAATTCCGCTATCGCATCGTCCATACTTCGCACTGTTACGTCTGTACCATAAAAAGCAGGATCAACAACGGGAGATATATCGGAAATCCGATCAATCATGTGTACAGTACGAAGTAACAACCCGTCTTTCATTGAATAGGAAACTTTCGTTTTATCCTTTTCATTTAAAGCATACGCAAACGACGAACCGAAAATGTCACCACGTTTAATCATTTCTACGGCGAAATCACCATCGGGAGTACTAGGAGCCTCAAACCTGTATTTAAGTCCGTAGTCGTCAAGTTCAAGCGACAAAGTGCCCGCACCGCGATTAGAACGAGCTAACAATCTCTGTTTATTATGATCTAATAGGGCTTTAACATCGCAATTACGCAGCAGTTCTTCTGTTATAGCTCCCTTCTCGATTACTTCAACAAAGGCACGTTGCTTTTCTCTATCAAACAATACACGGCTTTCTTGTCCGAATACAACCGCGTAACCTTCGATTATTCTTCCGTCTCCAACTTTGGGAGTACCTAGCTCTGTATAACTTCGTATTTCCATATTTTACAAATATCGTTTTACTATATGTTTGTTTACTCGTTCTTTGGTAGCTCTACTTTTTGACTAGCTGTTTCGATTGGTTGAACGTTGCAGGAAATAAATACCTTATCGCCTCCTTCAATGGGTGATTGATCCACACGTTTACGGGCTTCATTGATACTAAAAATTCCGGCTTCTTCCATTGTTTTAAGATATGTCGCCTGTGTAGTTAGATCGGTTTGATACAAGCAAGCCAAATCGAATGAAATTTTGTATAAATGAGCCACCGAATTAGGGATTAGTTTATAATTAAACTCTGCCTCGATTTGTTTCAATATTGGTTGCAGGGTATCAGTTAAAAAAGAAACATTGCTCATTTCAGAAGCCTTGTAATTAGTAGATTGTCCGGCAAATACTTTATCTGGGTGAACCCCGTAGAATCGACATATATCAAGAATACTAAACTTCTTTGTTTCCAACAACTGCGCATCTACCGGATTGATAGAAAGTTGATGAAATCCCACATCGCCGGGTACAGAAATAATGTCTCTCCCTGTATTTAATTGCTCCTCGATGCGATCTCCAACTGTAGAAAGTTGAATATCTGTCATTCCCGCTCCGGGTAAACCTCTATTTGTCTCTTTTGCACCAGAAACAAGCCCCTTTATTTTACTTCCATTTTGAAAGGTTCGCAAATTCTGATTATCAGCGCTTGCAGCGATTGAAAATATGCGACTAGCGTACGTTATAGTACTCACCCCTGTATACCCACCGTCCAAACTATTGTTTTTAAGATGGATTATTTCGTGGGGTTCAAACCGCCCGTATATCCGGTTGTATGGATCGGAAATAATATAGGCATCATTCAATTTATCATAAGTAACTGTATTATTTGCGCATAATACAAGCTCACTGACACTACCGAACTTTCGACGAATAACGATGTAGGCGTTTCCTTGATTTACGATTTGAACAACCATATTCCTAACAAGCTCGAAGCTATTCATTCGACGGTTAGGCATACGGGTTAATATCGAATACAATTCGTTTTCTTCATCCGGTGAGAAATAACCGTCCTTTTTTCGTTTTATAATAAGCGGCAAAGATGCAATAGTCCCCGAAAGAATGGAAGTACATCTGTATGCGGCGGATAGTTTCATCGCTTGATTGCTGTTATGTACGTCTATTGGCTGACCGGGCAACGATGGTAATCGAGTATTTATCGCCGCATCTTTATCCGTCGTGTTTGTCTCTGCATTTAAGGCGCGTTCTTGTGTCTTTGAACGTCCCGTTTCTAAATTAAAAGATAGTTTCATTATACCTCCATGTTATTAAATAAGTAGAATGTCATTAGGTTTGTTATCGTCGAATCAATCTTCGCGTTATGCGTTTTCTTGACTGGCTTCTTATTCATGTTCCGATCTTCGTCTAACACTGCGTTTCCAAAGCAAAACGGCGTTATTGGATTAGGGCTAAAAGTTAGTTTGCTCCGGTACAAAGCGAGTTCAAAAGATTCGATAGGACTTGTAAACGTTCCGTATGTCTGTTTAACGGGTTTAATATATTCACTTGTACCGCCTACGGAATAAGTAAGAAGGTTCACAAATTCAGCCGATTTATATGGATCATAGCCAACTCCCATAATTTGCAGATATTTTGCACGTGCAAGTATATCGTTTACTATTTGCTGATAGTCGATAATATCACCATCGCAAAGAATCAGATAACCCGCTTTCGCCCAACCTTCGTAGAGTTCCCGATTCGGATGATCTTTCAAAGCTCCTTTCGGAAAATAGTAATCCGTGTGCGAATGAAAAGAACCGCTTTCTTTCGAATAGATATTATAAGTAACCGAAGAAAAGTCGTCTCGTACGGATAAATCAACCGCCGCCATCGTTAACGGATAAGTACCGATATTCTCAATTCTAATATCTTTGAATCGTTCTTCTATCTGCTTTGCCTCAATCCATTTTGTTGTCGAATCAACCGCAAACACATTAAGTAACTTTGTTCGAAACTCTAGCGCATCCGGTGCGCTATATAAAGCCTTCTGGTATGCGTCGATATAGAAATCTTCATAAACAGTTATACCCATGTGCGGTTGCACTTTGCGCCACGTTGCCGGATCGCCTTCCTCATCGTCTATATCCGGTTCAAAGATGTGTGCAAATATCGAATCGTTTTCAATTTCACCGCGTAGGATTGCTTTATACATTTTCAACATCTCTACAAACGGCGCGGTTTCTTTGTCCGAAGCGGTCGTAATAACTACGGTTAAAGGGTTGAGCCGTGCGCCCATCGAAGAAGTTAGTACATTCTTCAACGCGGCGCTATCGGCTTGTGAATACTCGTCTACTATTACCATGCTTGCATTTAATCCATCGAGTTTGTCGGGATTGGAAGCCAAGCATCGGGCAAAAGAGGTTTTTCCCTTTATACGGTTATATATGATTTCTCTATTGATTTTAAAGTGTCGAAACTTCGGATCGAGAGACTTTAATATATTTCGAATTTCGTCAAAACAGATTTTCGCCTGATTATACGAATTTGCGGCAACGTATGTTTGTCCGTTTGCATCGCCGAATAGCAAATCGTTAATCGAAAGACTCGCTACGCTTGTTGTCTTACTGAATTTACGCGGGACGAATAAAAGAGCTTCGCGAATCAAACGTTTATTTGTTCCAGACTTGTAAAACGCGAGAATATTAGAGAACTGAAATACCTGTATCGGAGTCAGTTTATATCTAGTCTTTCCCTGCGTACCGGAGAATTTCAAACGCTCGTAGAACGTGATGAACTTCTTTACTTCCTTGATCCGAAATTCGTATTTATCGAGGAAAACAAAGAAGCGGCGAACGGCTAGCAACTCGTAAAGATTGTGCGCGTCCGGGTTGTTAATACAACCTTTGATATACACATTTAGTCTTTCGTCTGCTTTATCTAGTCCATACGAATCAACATCGATGTTTTGCAGATCGGAAACAACCGACTGCTTTAACGCTATCAGTTTATCTCTATTCTCCTTCTCCATCGCAATCAATTTTGTTAACTTCGTTAATCAGGTCGTTTACTTCGTCGTCGTCAGATGCAGAAAGCGTTTGAAAGGTCAAACCAAGTTCGCGTAATTGTTTGCGCGTTGCTTCGAGTGCATCGAATAAAACTTTGAAAGCAGGATGCGCCGTAAGTTTATCATTATTTTCGCGGGACACTTCTTTCACGTATGACTTCATACGCTTCTTTGAAATGTCGTTTAATGCAATTTGAAACGCCATATATGAACCTGCGCAAAGAGTTATACAGAGGTCTAAATCTTCCGTATATGTTCCCTGCGACTCCATCGCGGCGCGAATCTTTTCTTTTATGTCGTCCAAATCACACATTTTTGTAGGCTTTTTGCATATATGAAAAGATTACAAGTATTTGGTAGCTCGGAAGATGCGCGCAAAAAGTTTACCCCCAACGCGCACCCCCTCGTTTCAAAAATTACTCGCGCGTGTAAAGATGGGGTGAGGTGGGTTTAGTGTATCGCGTTAAAAAATAAAAAAACGCCCCCTGCTTTCAAATTAAAGAGGTAAATATTTCGTACCAATTAAAAAAAATGTTTTACCTTTACAAAAAAAATGTCATTTTCAGAAGATATAAAAAAGCCTTTTAATATAATAACATTAACAATTGCTATTATTAGCATAGGACTAACCATTTACTTTTATGTAGAAGGCATAAAGAAAAAAAGTATTTGTTACAAGATAGAACATAATCCTTCTCTCATATTTGACAATGAAAAAATTTCTCCTAATATAAGAGTTCTTGAAAAAGACTCAATTATCATTGCAGAAAACATATATATGATAAAGGGAATGATATGGAATGATGGCGACTTACCCATAGAAGATAAAGACATAAAAAGGAAAATTATAATAAGATTAGAAAACATAAATAGAATTATCGATTTTAAAATTGAAAAGCAAACAGACAAAGAAAATAAAAACTTTCAAATAAACAAAATAGACAGTATATCCCTGAATTTATCATGGGAATATTTTGAGCCACAAGATGGATTAACATTTCAAATTATATACATCGGAAATCCACAACCATTATTTAAAGTAGAAGGGAAAATTATTGGAATAAAAGACATTAAGGAAAATAATGTATCAGATGATAATGGCATTTCTCTTTTAGAGCTTATAGTAATCGTACTATTTGCATCTATCCTTACAAGTTTTATAGAAAAGATAACATCAAAGGTTATTGAGAAATGTTATTCTCTCAAAATAGCGGAAAATGTACCTATAAATATTAGGGAATTTCTAAGCAAAATTGATACTATCTCTAGTAAATATAGTACAATTTTAAAGGTAATAATATCAATAATATTAGTCATATTGTTAATAACGCTCATGTTGCTTAAAAATTCCCCACCTAATGAATTATTGTAGTTAAAATAGTTTTAAAAACTTATCTACAAACCGTTCCGTAGCTCGTTTATTATTCGCCTGAACCGCCTCTTTCGAATGACTAAAAGCGCGCCGATGTTTATCGGAATGGCACGAATGGCATAGACTTTCCAGATTGTTATAATCAAACATTAGTTGTCTCATTCCGAGTTCGTGCGGCATGGACTCAACCGGGACAGTGTGATGTACTTCGGTTGCAAGCGTACTTAATCCGTTCGCCTCGCACATCTCACAAACCGGATTGCTTTGTAGCTTCTTAGCTCGAAGTAACTTCCAACGATTGGAGTTAACCATCTTAATGTAATGCGGGTTTCTACTCATAATTCATCATAATTAAAAAGAATCTTATCACATTGATAACAATCGTGCAACTCCTTTCGTGTCGCCTCGATGTCGTCCGTTTCTATCTCAACTAAATGCGTCTCGGATACATCGCCCGATTTGCATTGAATACGCCTGATTATATACATAACGTTTCGATCCGGTCTAGTCCGTTAATAAGTAACCTAATCCGGGCACAATTCCCATCGCATCGAGTCGATTGTGTTTCCTGTTTATGTATCCGGCTTGCACAACCTTTGCAGTTCTTAGACGGACACATTTGTTTATACACTTCGATAGCTTGCCGCCTCGTTTCGTCTCCCTGTATCCGAGCCGCTTCGATAGCGACTTTTCGGATTAAGCCACGCGAGCGGATGCGCTCGTTTGTGGCTTGTTCGATGTACTGTTTTGCTTTACTCATTTTACCGTGTTATTTTTAGGCTGATAATTCCAACCATTTAATTTATAAACTTTCCGTTTCGCCTCTTCTTGCGTTATCGCATCATCTATCTTTGTGTCTCCGTCTGGATCGCGACGATAGATATTGAAGTGATTGAAGCGAGGGGAATAATAATACTTTGATTGATTTTGTGTTTGGCTCATTTTTAATTGGTTTAGTATTGAGAGTTAATACTTCTTCCCATGCATCTTCTCACGATATTCATTGTATTTCATTTTCTGTTCTATGTGCCAGAGCAAATCAATATCAAGTATATCCGACAATACGAATACTTGTGTAATCGCATAATTAACCAGCTCTTCCAATGTGTATTTATAATTTGTAATATCTTTTACGATGGAATAAATATTCTCCGTAAGGGTTTTCTTCTTGGATACCACATTAGCAAGTGCAAACCTGTTAAGATTCAAATTTCGCAATCCTGCCAAATCTAGTAAGCGAATAACGGCGTCTGCCAATTCTTCATCAATTGACCCTTTAATACACGCATTGTATGTAATTTCATACCCTCGCTCCTTCGATATTTCAGGGTCAAGTCCTTGGCATATACGACTTATTTCAAGTCTCTTTTTGAACTGTTCAACTTTTGCGATCCTGTTCCAATTATCATTTCTATCCGCTTCCACAGCTTCCATTAATTCGGATATAACAAGACAAAGCCCGTGCTCGTTACTCAATTCTTGATCGTGGAAGCCGTGCTCACAAGCGGTTTTATATACCCTATCACGAAGGATGTTCAAATCTATTTTGCTCATATATATATTATTTTGAAGGTTATTTTTTCAACTGTCTTAACTGGTTCAAAGAAGTATCATCAAAATATTGGCACGCTGCATCATCCGCCTTTGCTGCACTTGCTCCACCTAAACCACACTCACAAAAAGCATCACATTCTCCGCATGTGCGAGAAGAGAAATCGCGTCCTTTTACTTCACCACCTTCACAAGCTCCATTTTCACAAAAGCAATCCTTTTGATGCAATCCGCACCAACCATCACCGAACGAATCTTCATTAATAAAGAATTTACATTCGCTACAAACATCATGTCTATCCATATAGTTTAATTTTAAATGTTACACAAACATTCTAGGCTGCATCCGCGACAAAATGATTTTATTCGCATCAGTATAGAACTTCTTCTTTATCTCAAATCCGTATGCTTTTCGTCCACATTGAACGGCTGCAAGTAATGTTGTCCCACTTCCGGCGCACGGGTCTATTACAACATCTCCGTTATCGGTAAAAAGCTCTATTAATCGCTCAAGCAACGGCACTGATTTTTGTGTCGGATGGATTCGAGGTGTATCTGTATCTCTAGGATAATCAAAACAATTAAAGACCATACGACCGCCATTATTAAACTTTGGAAGTTTTTCCCGGTACAAAAGCACACCATATTCACAGTTACCAACTACCTTCATATTAGCCTTTAAAACTTGTGCCGAAAAGTTCTTTCTAAATACGAGGTTTATATAATTGTTAAGTCCGTATTCCTTCGCTTTCTGTATAAGCTCAAATTGTTGTTCGAACTCACAAAAGACAATCATACAGGGGGATTTTCCTTTTTCTTTTGGCTCTTTAACGAGCATCTTGCTACAAAAGTGAAGAAATTCTGTAATGCGAAAATCCTTATCGGTATCGAAAAATTCTTTTCCGGCTAATTCGCTTTCTCCGTTAGAATTGTCTCCGTCGATATACCATGATGGATTAGAGCCGTATGCGTTCTTCCCGATGTTGTAGGGAATATCCGCAATGATTAGTTGTGCTTTCGGGATACCGTATGTTTTATAATTCTGGAAATGGTCGTTAAATAGTTCTACGTCTTTCATTGAAGCAATAATATTAATCGTTAATAAATCCGTCCTCGTTCTCTTCTATCTCACTTTTAACAGGCTTCTTAACCGGAACGCGGATCGCCTTTTCTGTGAACTTACTCGATAGATACCTATTCGCTTGCTCCCAATCCGTAAAGTGTAAATTTGGATCAGTATAGAGCGAGATAATCGTAGAGTTCAATTTATCGAGTGCTCCGAAAGCGCTTGAATTTATCGTGCCGTCTAGGGGTGAAAACTTGCTAACTAAGCCGTTATAATTCTCTGAAACAAATCGGTCGATATACTTCCGATTTCGTTCATTTGTCGCGACGGGGTCTGCTGATACATCGTGCAAATAATTTGTGTTTGATAGTTTTTTAACCATATTAAAATCCTTCTAATCGTTTTTGTCCGTTCATTTCGTCTACCTTGTGTTGTGGTAGTTTTCGTTTTGGTTTTACATACTCGAAATGTCGTTCCGCCTGTGATAGATCGTAGAACATTTCTTTGATTTCGTCCGGTAGTACTTCTTCTTCATCATCACCAGGCATCGGATCAGCAACACGGAGAAAACAGCCTAAAACGTACTGCATAATCTCGTATGTGCTTTTGAAATGATAGTCAGCGCGAATCTTATCGAGCCTTTGCCATTGTTCCAAATCAACCCGAACGGGAATCTTTTTAAAGTACACAAGTTTCTTTTTTCTGCTTCGCATGATATTATTTCTTTGGTGGTTTCAAACTTTCTATAGCTTCCAAATCGCCCGCTTCTGCTCGTTTTTTTAGTTCTTGATACCAAGTCCATGAGGTATACCCTTCGGGAATCTGCACGGCTCTTTCTTCTGTTTCCCTTTGTGCATTTTGTATTCGCATCCGCTCTAGTTCTTCATTTCGATCTATCCTGAACTTTTTCAAAGCCTCACACAAAACAAGTGGGTCAAAAGAACCGTAAAAACGTCCATAAATACCCAACTTGAAGCGAGCAACAAAAAGCATAAATTCAGGTAACTTTAAGAAACCGTAATGAGAAAGAATAAGATTTGCCATTTCGTTGCGAGCACCTTCATTCAAATCATTTTTAACTTGTGTATAAAGGTCAATGCTATTAATGTGTACTTCTATCCATTTGATTGCCTTTTCTCGCCCGTATACCTCTGAAACAAGTAACAAAGTCGGTGTATCGCTATTGAATACCTTGTCGATGTTGTTTGGCAATCTTGCCGCCGCTGTAGGATTAAAAGCAGCACCTAATTGCTCAAAAGTTGAGTATTTCTTCGTCAGACAGGCAATTTGCGCCGCTTTCGCATTCGTTTGCGATACTTGCAACGAGGTTTCTTGTTTTATCTGATTTACTAGGTTTCCGATTTGTTTCATCGTCTTTGTTTTTATTTTGTTTAAACCAATTTGCAAAATGAAATTTAGCGTCTTTTATAGTTTTCGATGTTTCGCCCCGATTTTGTAGTTCAACAAAGAAGCGCTTTAAATAATCTGCAAACATTTGAGGCGCCAAATGGTTATTCATGCAAAATTGCTCTATCCAAAAGACTTCATTTAGCAAAGCATCTAAGCAGGAATTCAAATTCATTTCCGCCTCGCACATATACGCGTGCGCTAAAGGAATATTATTCTTTTCATTCTTGAATGTTTCCGTTTGCGTGCTGTTTGCATCGCTATTTGCATATTCATTTGTATTGTTACCTGCATTACTATCTGCGTACTCATTTGCATTACTAATCACTTGATATTTATCGTAATTTACAATCGTAATTATCTGATTTACATTGTTATTATTAATGACAATTTGCGTTTCGTTTTCCAATTCAACTAAAAAGCGTTTTACCTTTCCGATAGACCATCGCCAACGCTTTGATAATTCGTCTAAACTTTTTCCGACTTGTCCGCGATATAGATGAATTTTTATACCTCGTTTTCTAAATGAAGATTCTTTGTGTGTTGCTAACATCAAAAGATCGATCCATGCTTGACCGCGAGTAAACTTCTCTTCCAGCCACAAATCGGAATCTAAAATCTGACGATATAACTTTATCCATCCTTCCATTATCGAGCGACATAATTACTACAAATCCTTATTCCTATCGGTCGCATAAATTTAATTACGGAACAATAGCACATAAAGTCTTTTACTTCGCCGCCATTTTTACACGTCCGGCAATCGTGTTTTACTTGCTTTTGTGATGTTTTCTTTGCCATTCCTATACCTCCTTTATTTTAATTCCATGAACGTAAAGCATGAGCTTACGTTTGATTATATACTCCTTTGTCCGAACTCCTTTAGTATCTTCGACGATATACTCACCATTCCGATAATAGACGAAATCAGCGATATAGTAAACACCTCGTTCGATCAGTTCCTTTTTGCGTAGCATCTTCCGTGCTCCTTGCACTTCGTAGAAATGATATTGAGGCGAAATAAGCTCGAATTTAACTTGTTCTTGAAGTCCGGTTATAATTCCCTTCTTTTCGAGTAGTTTCAACTCCTTAGCGCGTCGATACTCCTTTTTAGAGTCGTATCCGTCTATCTTTACATTGTTATACTTTGTCATGTCATTTTAATTGGTTTGTGAATAGTGGATAAGCCCGGATTCGAACCGGGAATGATACTTCAAGAGCCGCATCGTTAAACGGAATGTCTGGCGATCAACCTTACATAACTAGGCGTTTCCAATTCCGCCACTTATCCGATTTGCCGGGGCTTTCACCCGGCGCGCTGTTACTTGTTTGTGTCGTGTTTAAACTCTTCCTTTTCTTCTGAATGATATGGATAAACATCTACAATCGCCGTTTCTTTGAGAAGAATCGAAGAATAATCCGCCATCGTTCCTTTCATACCTTCGTCGAGCTTCTTCATTGCGTCGTGAATGTCTGCGGCTTGTATAAGTACATTTGTATACGTCCGTTTCTCCTTGCCGCTTTTCTCGTCAAGCGTGATGAAAGCGAGTCGCCCGGCAAACCATTTATCGGCGGAATCCTCTTCGCTCGTAAATATCTCGCTATAATGCGCGCGGGAAATGTCGGTCACTGTAAACTCACCGGAGATAAACGGTGTGACCTCTTCGATTATTCGTGCTTCTGCTTCGGTAAAACTTAGCGCATCGACTAAATAAGGTTCAGTTACTTTCTTATTGCCTCCGTCCTCTATTACCTTCTCGTAACGGATTTTACATAAAAACCAAGTGTGCATCATAATTTCGTGTTTATTAAAGTGTTTATAAAAATGTGATTAATCGTGTTGTGTTAGTGTTGTGACGGTACTTTCCTTGTCAGTTTTCTTAATTCTTTCCGTATCTTATAAATCTGATTCTTCACCGGAACACTGTTTTTTGCTTCCGGCTTTAACGTCTCGATCTGCATCTTTAAATCTAAGACCGCCTTTGCTGAATCAATGCAATCGAGGAAGTCCAGACCGGAGCGAATAGATTCGTCTACCATCTCGCTAGCCAACCGGATGCGATCATATAGTTTCTTTATATTCTCCACATGATCGGCTCGATTCATTTCAAGTATTCGACCTTCATTTACATAACCGTCATAAATGACATAATACAGTTTGTCAACATCTGGACGCCCTAGAAAATGTCCGAGGAATTGCCAATAGTATTCGTCTTTTTCATCGATGATATTCCCGAACTGTAACGATTCGATCTTTCCTTGCGACATCGGGCACTTGATTTCACCCAGAGCGACAACTTTTCCATCAAATCCGTATACATAGAAATCCGGTGAATCTCCAAATCCTTCAAAAGGTTCATTGAAAACAATGTCCTTAAAATCGGTTGTACACGACTTGATTTCGTTCATTAACTGGCTCCGTACCCATTCGACCGCTAGCGGCTCGTTTTCGTGCCCCCAATCAAACGCCTTGTTACTTCCGTTTTCTCGCATCGTCCCGGTTCTACGCTCGTAGCGTACTAAATACATCGCGTCTAACGCACCTTTACCAAAGGGACAACCTTTGCCCGCTTTCATCAGGTCGGGAAGCGTAGAGGCGGTTATTTTGCCGCGTCTCTTTTCTTTCCATTCAAATTCTTTTTGTTCACTTGATTTCATGTGCTACTAATTCTTTGATTTGTTCTTTAGTTAGTTTATATTTCGTCTGGACTTGCGCGACCGTAAAACCACCCGCCAGACCGTCGAGGATATTTTTCCAGATTGCCGATCCGGTTTCAACCGTAGGCAATGAGTTTTCTACTTTCGGAATGAATGGACGAATACGGAGCGAATCAACCTTTTCGCCGAAAGCGTCAACCATTACCGAACCGATTTGAATTTGCTTGTTTACCCATTCTTCGAAATTCGGCGTTTTGAAAATCTTCGTCATAGTCTTGCAGTTCGTCCGGTTGAGAATCATCGGTTTTACATTCTCGAAGAAATAAGCGACGAAACATTCTTCTTTCTTTCCAGATGTACCGACTACCTGTTCTTTTTTCGTTTCCCGTATGGTGAGAATTATATCTTTCCCATCCGGTAGGCTGTAAGCGCCTAGATAGTCATAATTAAATTGAGTTTTCCAATGTGTCATTATCGTGTTGTGTTATTACTATTCGTTTCTTTATTATCTCCTGTAATCTTATCCAAAAAAAGATCAAGCGCTTTGATACATTTATCCGGCAATTCCTTTGATGTTTCGTTTTGACGCAAATAGTTTATCGTTTCTCCAATACCTATAATGCGATACATCTCTTTTGTTGTAGGGGTAAAAATCAATATTAAAAGAGAAATTGCAATAATAACACAGGATACTTTTTTCGCTTTATATATCCCTTTGTCGATACATTCTTTTTCACTATAAGATTCGATATTCGATTCGATAAATACATAAACCAACCATACAAGTGCAACTATAAGTATAATTACAAAAGTTACATTTACAGCATCTAGCCTTTCAATCCAATAAAGTTCATTCATTTTGTTTTGATTTTAAAAAGTCATTATTAAAATTATCCGATTCACCCTGATAAAGCGACTCATAACAGCGAGCGCAAACAGTGATTATCTTCGTGCCGTGTCTGCCACGTTCATACGTTTCGACTTCTAATTCAATCTCTTCTCCCGGTTCGATCTCCTCGCCGCAATCTTCACAAACTAGAGTATCAGTAGGACACGCGCCAAGAACCGTACAAATGCGACAATTACCGATACATTGAGGATTCGCCGCCATGTCGTTTCACATTTAGATAGTTACAAACTAGCACATAGACAACCGTGATAAATACGATCAATAGTGCGATAATTAATTTGCCCGGCTCCGGTTCGTCTTCTGCGAGGCTGCACGCTAAAAGCATTAAGAAAATAGCGGCGGGACTTTGTTTTAGTGTTAGCATAGTGTTTGGTTTTATACGACCTTATTACTCTGTATAAATCTATCTATACTCGATAAATCGTACCAGATCATTTTTCCAAATTGAGAAAAGGAAATTAGTGCTTTTTCTCGTAACGTTCTCAAAAAAATCATCCGAGCATCCTATATAGGATTTTGCTTCATCTTTACTAAGCCACTTCTTTACTATTGGCTCAACTTTTCCGGTTACTCTAGTTCGTCCCATTGCCGTATCATTCTTTACGTTCAACATAAATATTATCTCCGTCGATCCAAGTTTTAAAAACTTTTCCTTCATCGGTTTTTAAATCGGACGCGGTCGTTCTCACTGATTTTCTGCGGTTGCGTGGAAAGTAGGTTTGTCTCCCTACTTCCATCGCTTGCAGTGTCGGTTTAATTGGTGTTGTGTTCATTATCGTGTATCGTATTATGCAGGGCTTTCACCCTGCTGTTTAAACTTATATTGCTGCTTTCAACTTTTTTATATCTCTTATTAGTTTTTCTTGCCTTGCTACTTCATTATCTGCCATTTCGTCAAGCCCGATACTTGCATACCATTCTGCATTGTTAATAGCCTCTTCTAATGCTATTTCTTTTTGTTCAATTAACGCATTAATGGCGTTCTTATCACGGCTTTCGATTAATATCTCTAAGTCTGTCTTTCTGGTTAAAGTCGCTTTCATAATCGTATCTATTATGTAGCCCCGAAGGGCTACGGATTAATATTAAATCTTCTGGTATCCGAATGAGTTCATAAACTTCTCCGCGCCTTTGAACGTTTTGAAAGTCTTGCTACTAGAAAGCGTACACGCTAAGAATCTTTGTCCGACTGTTGTATTAATTAAACTTACACAACATACTGTTTCACTTCCCGCTTTTTTAAATTCTACGTCTCCGATCATTCCTGCTTTCATAATTCTATACTTTTATTTGTTAGTTCTTGATTGATTGATTAACTTTGATGCGACAAAGATAGATATTTATTCGATATAGTATCGAACAAGAGAAGTTTTTGTATTCGATTTTATATCTAATTAACATACAAGCATTATGGGATTACGAGAGCGATTATTAGATTACATTGCCTACAAAGGCATAGATAAAGCTACATTAGAAAGAAAAAGTGGGTTATCAAATGACGCCGTTAATAAGATGGGGGACAATACCAGAACTAGTACGCTCGATAAAATATCGAACGCATACCCAGATATAAATATAGCATGGCTTAAAACGGGAGTTGGCGAAATGATTCAAAATCAAGAGAGAAATGAAAAGACTATTTCTGTCAATCAAACAACAGTATCAACGAGCAAACGAAATGGAGCGCTAATATACGACATAGACGCAACGTGCGGTTTAAGTGGTAGAGATATAGAATTTACAGACGAAAAAGTGATAGGAAGTATAGACGCGCCAGAAATCAACCCAGATTCAAAGATTATATTCGCCACGGGCGATAGTATGCAACCGTTAATCGCCTCGGGCGATAGAGTAGTAATTAGGAAGATCGAAAGTTGGGACTTTTTCAACTACGGGCAAGTATATTTAATCATAACGAACGAATACAGGCTTATAAAGAGAGTTCGTAGACATCCGAAAGATTCAGATAACTTAATCCTGCTTCGTAGCGAGAATCCAGACTATGACGATATAGATTTACCGAAACGCGAAATTATTCATCTTTTTATTGTGGAGAACATTTTATCTATCAAGAATATATTATAAATCACCAAAACAAAACAACATGAAAAAGCAAACATATATTTTGTTACAAATTATATTACTGACAACATCGTGTACAAAAGAGTATTCCTATTCAAAGCACGGAGATAAATTTATGCTATCCGAGAATCTAACATCATGGTATAAGCCTAATGTTATCGAAAACGAATTAGACATGACGACCGATACAATAGGATATATATTACATAAATATAAAGTAACACAAGAGGGAATATATGTATACTGTGACTCATTATTTGATGAAGGTTTGCAAATGAATTTAGAGTACTCCAAAGAGTTTTATAATAATAAATTAGGAATGTACAGAGACAGAACAAATGTTGAAATTCCTTATACAGGAAACAAGGTCAAAGGAAAATACGAATACTACGTCAACTTTAAAAAGTTCAGTTGTCCTGAATATGAAAGAGTGCATTTTAAAAGTGCGGAATTGATATCTAATGATGATTGGGATAATACCGCTATATTAGACTCTTTAGAATTAGCGGAATTATTTCCAAATATAGAAGCATTAATGTACACATATAAAGAAAACCACTAAAAACAAAACATCATGGAAGTAGTATTAATCATAGTAGTAGCAGCCGTTATAATGTTAGCGATAAAAATTGCAATGACAAATCCCAAAGAATCATCTAACAACCAAAATCAATCTAAAACCGAAACGCCGTCGGAAAAAATAGAATTTCCGCCATCCGGATACTTTTACCATGAAATGGTAGGAATGTACTATCATGGAGTTACACCTAAAGATTTCGGCATATTCAAAGGTAAAGCGATAGCCGAAACAAACAACCCTAAAGATAAATTTGCAGTCGGTATATACCGGGACGGCGATAATAAGTTAGTCGGGTATATTCCTAAAGACTTTAGAGGAGTCAGTAACGAAAAGATTCATGAAGAGATTACAGAAAGCGGCGGTAGTCGAGATGTAGTGTTTAAGATAAGCGGAAGCGAAAAAAGATGCTACGGAACAGTTTATATAAAAAATAGCTAATAATTCCCGCCAAATAAACAAGCATCATAAATCACTAAAAACAAACCATCATGGGAACATTTTTCGGCTTCATCGCGGCATTATTCGCCGTACTTCAAATCGTTCTATTCTTCAAAATCTGGGGAATGACGAACGACATTAGAGAAATCAAAGAAAAGTATCTATCCTCGACCGATCCAAAGAAAAGCGTATCGTCCGCCAATAATCAACCGACCGAATTTAGTATAGGCGAATTGGTCGTAGAGATAAAGACGAATAAGCAAATGCGAATCAAAGAGATTACACAGGACGGAAAGTATAGTTGTTACACAGGTGGAGGCGCTTCGCACGAGGGTGACTTTACAGCGTCGGAGATTAAGCATTTTAATTCGTAGAGTTATGAAAGCAAGAGAGAAGGATCAAATACTATCAGCAATCAAAAACGATAATTTTGATTATAAAAAGGCTATTCATGGCGAAATAATTTCCGAACTAGAACGATCCGGTTATGTCGATATTACCCGAACAAAGGACGGAAGTTTTTTCGACATAACCGATAAAGGGGAAACCTTTTTGAATGATGGCGGATTTTCTAGGACTGAAAAAGAAAAGCAAAAGGAGAAGCGCAAAGAATATGCTGTACGAATCGCATTTCTTGTACTAGGTGCAATCATTGTTAAATTAATAGATCTATTATTCGCTTAACAATTGGTTCAAAAAACGTATAGAGGAAAGAACCTAATAGAAAGTAAAAAAGACGATCCTTTGTTTTATTAGACATAATTTATATGAATTGAATAATGAAGCTAAAATTAATCATCCCAAATCGAGTCCATTATTAGGAACACAATAAGAAATATATAAATACGCACGGAATAATAGCGAGTAACAAACCACCTAAAACGTTCGACATAATTATTTTAGTATAGCATTTAATATCTGAACTAATAAATATATAATTGTAGTTAGATAGCTAATCAATAATAAGAATTTGAAGTTTGATTTCATAATAGTACTTTTACTACTAGCCGAGTAAACTAAAAACAGATAGCTTAAATTCAAGCAAATAATGTTTGCTATTCTTGATTGATTAATTAACTTTGTATTGAAAACGTTCTTTGATAAAGATGAAATATAAGAGGTGATATTTATAAGAAAGGGTACGAGCACCGTTTTTTAATGCAAATTTGGTGCAAATTAATTTTATAAAAATCGTAATCAACTGATAATAAGCGAATTGAAAGACGTAAAAAAACGCCTCTCACGCATGTAATACGAGTTCGATTCTCGTACCCACTACCACTTGATTATCAGCCTCTTACAAACAAGTAAGAGGCTTTTTTATTGCCTTATATCTATATCAAAGTATCGTTTTTAGGCGTTATAAATGGGTATTATTAAAAAAAATGGTGCAAATTTTGCGTAAATTTTCATCTCGCATAATTATCGCGCTATCCCATTAATGGACTCTCTTTTTCTTTATAGATCTCGAAGTAAGATTCCTTATCAATCCTCAACCGGACTCTGTCCTCCCTTTTCTGACCTGCCAGATTCACAAACAGATTGAAATACAGTTGGCTGAAAGAAAGGTTGGAACGATCATAAGTTATATCGAACGTCCAAGTTCTGCGGAAAGAATCGAACGTAGCATACGATTGTTCACCCCCTTTACACATAAACACTTCCGGGAAAGACGTAGGAGGATAAGGCTGGAATAAGCCGGCTAATTGAGCATAAATATAATCAATCATCCATTCATCTCCTGTTAAGGTCAATTCTCCTTTTAAACGGAGTTTGATGGCATAACTGGCAGTCACGTCGGGCGAAGTATAAACAGGGACCTGGCTTTCTGCCGGATAGTTGCCGTCTTTATATCCAAGACTCATCGTTAGTTTGGATTGACCGACACCATTAAAACCACTCACCTCCTGATCAGTCAACCGGTTTCTCAGACTAACCATAAATGTCAATTTACCGAGCGTCGGATCACCCGGATATTGCGCGAGCGTGTCCAGTACATAATCTTCGGTATTATAACTACGGGCTATCAAATCACCCTTTCCAGCCTCCAAAGCCGGACCGCCTCTTTCCACATCCACGTTGCCAACCGGATAATAAATAGCATCATTATCCCTTACACAACCACTAAAACAGAACAGCAACACTGCCAACTTTATTATCTTATTCATTATCAACTACATTTTGATTTTGCGGACAAATATACATCTTTTTTGTACCACACATGATTTATGTCAACCGTTTTTAGTATTTTTGCACACACCAAGACAAAAAGACATGGATACACTATTAAGAGATACCGTAAATGCTGTTGTTAATTCCCGCTTTCCGGAAATGAGCATAGAAGGAAGACGGCAGATAGAAAACATACTGATCCGTGAAGAATTTCCCAAAGGAGCAATAGCGCTGAATGAAGGAGAAGTAGCTCACGAACTCGTTTTTGTTGGCAAAGGTATGCTTAGGCAGTATTATTACAAAAATGGAAAAGACATAACCGAACATTTCTCATACGAAGGCTGCATCGTGATGTGTATCGAAAGTTTCTTGAAACAAGAACCTACGCGGCTGATAGTGGAAACTCTGGAACCTTCCATCATTTACCTATTCCCCCGTGATATGATACAAAAGTTGGCAAGAGAAAATTGGGAGATCAATATGTTCTACCAAAAGATACTGGAATACTCCCTAATCGTATCGCAGATTAAAGCAGACTCCTGGCGTTTTGAATCCGCCCGCGAACGCTATAACCTCCTGCTCGAAACACATCCGGAAATCATCAAACGTGCACCTTTGGCGTACATCGCCTCCTATCTTCTAATGACACCGGAGACATTAAGCCGTGTACGTTCCGGTGTTTTATAAATTTAGCGGCTTTTCCGGTATTCCTTAGGAGACATACCGGTGTAATGTTTGAAGTATTTTCCAAAGAAAGACTGGTTTGCAAAATTCAGCCGGTCGGCAATCTCTTGTATATTCATACTTGAAGAATTCAGAAGTGCTTTCGCCTCCAGAATCACCAATTCGTCAATCCACTCTCCCACTGTTTTCCCACTGACCTCTTTCACTACTCCCGAAAGATGCTTCGGTGTCAGACATAACTGATCAGCATAGAATTTCACACTGCGTTCAGACTGGTAGGACTCTACTAAAAACTCATAGAAACGTTCAAAAATATATTCTTTCCGACTTTTATTCTTCACTGTGACAGTATTGGCAGGTACATGGTTATTAAGAATATTATACAGTTCGAAAAAGAACCCCTGCATCAATCCCATCACAACCTCTTTACGGTACACCCCCTCCTTATTTCTCAATCTCTTCCTGATAAACATATGATATTCCTTCACAACCTCCTGCTCGTGCGAGTGAAGGGCGAGACACGGATAGTCTTTCAGATAGAGAAATAAGGAAAGCACATTCCCTATTTTAGGCAACACCTCCAACATATTCTTTGACACAGCAAAAAATATTCCCTTAAAATCGGGACTAAAGCACCGCTGTTCAATAATCTGGCTGGGCAACGCTATCACCATCAATCCGGGAGACAACTCAAATTCACGCAAACTAATATTAAATGCACCAGTACCTTCCAGGCAAAGCCCTACAGTCAGCACTTCCAGTTTGGTAGGTCCATTATACAATGATATAACGCTCTCCGTATCGAAAAGTGCTATATCATTATCCATAACATCAATATGGTCGGCATCTATATGTTTGGAATGAACTACCGAAGAAATACCTATTTTAGGAACACTCTGAATATCCATACTCTCTCTTTTTTGCGACAAATATACCAGCATTTAATCAGATACACAAGCCATTCAGGAGTATTATCGGACATAATGAACACTTTTGACTACTTATTGAACAGACCGGAATAGATATTCATAATCATGTCTGGCAGCCGGCACTGTCCATTTCTCCGGAACAAACTTCCACTGATTCAGGGCTTTGGGGTCCATCTTACCTTTCTTTTCGATATAATTCATCAAATAGAAACGAAGGTCTTTATCCGTAGAGAAAATAATACGGTCTTTCAATTTCTCCTGCGGAATACCCGATCCTTTCGTCAACAGTTCTCCACCGCCATTACCACGATAAGAATTTAAGGCCACTTTATATATCTTATCCATACGGAAAGGAGAACCGTCGGCCATACTCGTAATCGTAATCTTTTCTCCCTGCGGTTTAGTCACGTCCACCGTATAAATAATGCCGGAAGCCGAGTCGAAATTAAAACTGAAGTTCCGGAAAGAAGCCCTGTCTTCCGCACCTTCCCGAGGTTTCTCCTTGAACCAGAGCAGATGATCTTCCGGTGACTTCATCCGGTTCGTCCACATATAATAAGACATCTCCAGAAACTCCTTAATCTCCTTCCCGGACAACGTCATCACGTACAACATATTCTCGTACTTATATAAGTTGAACATATCACTGACAAACACATCCCCCTTCTTTATCTCCGCATCAAACGAAAGCGGAGCGGCAAAAGAGATGTCAGCTCCGGTAATGTCGAGCTGTAAGGTATGTATCAAGTCGATAAAAGCGGAAGGACCGAAGAAAGCAGGACGAGTAGAGATACTCTCGGTAAAAGTTCCGATCTTCTTGGATACAAACTTCTGCACCGCCTCATATTGCGGAGCAAAATACTTCATGAAATCCTCGCTGATTCCGTAAGTTTCCGTCTCCGTCAACTCCCCCTTGATATCCTTGCTCTGCACCTTTCCATCTTTCAATTTCAAGGTCACATCGATATTAGACAACACAATTCCATTGCTGGCCGGATCGATAATCAACACCGAATCTCCGGCCACGTTCATCACCTTCTTACATTCGCGGGCATGATCGTGTCCCATCAATACAATATCGAATCCCGGGACATTCTTCGCAACGTTGAGAGAAGCATTCTCATTGTATTTGCCCGACATTTTGAAAGCCTCCTGTCCGGCATGAAACAATCCGATCACTACATCGGGATTCTCTTTTTCATGGATAATCTTCATCCATTTGCGTGCCGTCTCTTCCATATCGTCGAAACGCAACCCTTTCCACAGATTTTCAGAAAGCCATGCAGGGATGGCAGGAGTAATCATACCCAATACCACGATCTTCACGCCATCACGTTCCAACACCTTATAAGGAGCCAGATGGGGCTTTCCCGTAGACGTATCAATGATGTTGGCACCCAACACAGGGAAGTCACAAGTGGCTATCCAACGGTCGAACACGGCACGCCCCGTTTCCACATCATGGTTTCCCATATTGCCGGCATCATATTTCATATAATTCATCATTTCCGAACAAAGATGAGGAGACACCGTATCTATATAATTATAGTAATAGGCAGTAGGCTGTCCCTGCAAAACATCACCATTATCCAGCAATATCAGATTCTCTTTATACTGTTCGCGCTCTTTCTGCACGAAAGAATAAATTCGTGCCAGACTCCCCTTCCACTCGTGACGGGTTATAAAATTGTACGGATAATAATTACCATGTACGTCACTTGTTTCCACAATCTTCAGCTTCACCACCTTTTCCTGCGCCGCAACAGACAGTACGAGACAGAAAAGCAAGCCATAAATAAATCCTATTCGTTTCATTCTTTTTCTATATTTAGCGGATGCGAGAATACGAACCGTGCCCCACCGGTATAGTCAGGGTCGATCCATATACTTCCTCTCCATTTATGCACAATCAATTTACAGATAGACAATCCCAATCCGGTTCCCTGGGCATACTCATTCAATTTTTCAAAACGCTCGAACACAAGTCCTTGTTTTTCTTTCGGGATGCCGCATCCGGTATCCGTTACCGAGAAAATAGCCATTTGCTTTTCCTCATTCACAGAAAAGTCCAATGTAATCTTCCCGCCTTTCGTAAATTTGTCAGCATTGGACAGCAGATTAATGATTACCTGTTGCATACGCTGCACATCCGTCACCATCCGGAAAGTTTCAAAAGAGGTGGAAAACAAGAACTGATTGTCCGACGACTGCCGTGAAAAACTAACAGAGGCAACCACCTGACTACACAACTGCACCACATCACATTCCTCCCACGTTAAAGTCACCCGATTAGCCTCCAGACGTGAAAGATCGAGAATATCATTAATCAGACGAAGCAACAAATCCGAATTAGTTTTGATAATCTGATAATAAGACTGCTGTTCATCCTCCGTGCTATCACCCATTGCCAGTACATCCGAGAAGCCGACAATCGAGTTCAACGGTGTCCGTATCTCATGACTCATATTAGCAAGGAAAGCACTCTTCAGACGATTAGACTCTTCCGCCCTGTCTTTCGCTACACGCAAATCCTTCTCCGATTTCAGAAGCTCGTCTTTCAAACGTTTCGTACGGAAATAATAGAAGAGAGAGATACATAAGCCAAGTACCAGAATCACGAACAAAGCACAAGCAGACCATATCTGATAAGTATATTGCTGATAGAACGAAACCGACTGGTTGACAAGCTGCACTTTAAAAGGCAACACATTCGGGTGCAGCCCCCACTCTTTCACCTTCCGGCTATCCAATACCGCTTTGCAGCCGATGACCGAAAGATGCTTTTCCGTATCCTCCGGATGCTGATCCATCCGTATAGATTCCAGAGCCATTTCTCCTCCCACTTTCCGATAATCGGGCAGCACTCCTCCTATCGCCCAATAACCGAGACTCACCGATGAAGGAGTAAAAGCCGGGATGGTAGGAGTAGCTTCCATCATGGCATACGTAGCATTTCGCATGAAATACCCTTCGTTCATGTCCACACGCCACGTTCCCACCAAGATAACTGTGTTTTCGGGCAGCTGTCTCAATTCCTCAACGATGGTATAAATAGAATGTGTCCGGCCATCCATCAGAATCAAATCCAGATCGGGGAAGTTCTTCATTTCTTTTCGCACCAACGCTTGCATGGTCACCCCGCCATAAGTATTGTCCGAGATAAAAGCAATGTGTTTCGTTTTCGGGTAGAAAGCTTGAATCATGCGGATATTACCTTCTATATTATATTGGTTGATAAATCCGGATTCCAGTTCGGGAATATCCAGATGATCCTCAAATATATCGATAGATTCGGGCATCCAGCGATCAAGGTTTTTCACCGTATCTTTCGGCAATATCACCACATTGCTACTGGCCAGACTGCACATCACAGGCACTTTCACCTGCATTTCATCCCTCTGCGACAAATAAGCAGCCCATGCCTCCTGTCCCAACAGGATAATTTGCGCCGGATGCTTTTCCCCCTGATATTTAGCCAGAATCTGCGTCATCATTTCGCTCCATAACGGAGCTTCCGAGAAGCTTTTACAGTTCATGTTTTCGATGATAATGTCGCGCTGTCCCCCCAATTTACTATATTCATCCATATAATCGGAAATAGTAACCGAGGTTTGATGCGCAGCCGGATTATAGGAGCAAATAATCAGAATAGGTTTCTTATCTTTAGAGACAGCCAATACTTCCGTTGACTGCAGAAGCCAAAGGAAACAGATAAAAAGATATCCAAGACGTCCCAGCATAATCATGCAGTTTTGATGTGTTAATTCATTAATTAAGTTGCAAATATAGCAAAACTTGTCGGGTTTAGCAGATTAATATGTATTTTTGTCGCTCATTTACTCTCAAAAAATACAAATTATGGAATTATTTCACAAGATGATTTCCGGTTTTTTGGGTATACCGGAAAGACAAATAAGTAGTACACTCCATCTTTTGGGTGAAGGTGCTACGATTCCCTTCATCAGCCGTTACCGTAAAGAAGCCACCGGCGGACTGGATGAAGTGCAGATAGAGCAAATCAAAGAGCAACACGATAAGTTGTGCGACATAGCCAAACGGAAAGAAACGATTCTCGGCACCATCAACGAGCAGGGAAAACTGACTGCCGAACTGGAGAAACGTATCAACGACACTTGGAATCCTACGGAACTGGAAGACATTTATCTTCCTTATAAACCCAAGCGGAAGACACGTGCCGAAGTAGCCCGTCAGAAAGGGTTGGAACCGCTTGCCATCCTCCTGATGTTGCAAAGGGAAAACAACCTTAGCGCTAAGGCTGCCTCCTTCGTGAAAGGAGACGTGAAAGATGTGGAAGATGCCCTGAAAGGCGCCCGTGACATCCTTGCAGAGCAGGTGAACGAAGACGAACGTGCCCGCAACGCGGTACGTAATCAGTTCAGCCGCCAGGCAGAGATTAGTGCCAAATTGGTGAAAGGAAAAGAGGAAGAAGCAGCGAAATACCGGGATTATTTCGATTTCTCCGAAGCACTGAAACGCTGCACGTCCCACCGCCTGTCGGCCATCCGCCGGGCAGAGTCGGAAGGCCTGCTGAAAGTATCTATCCAACCCGACGACGAGGCATGTATCGAACGCTTGGAACGTCAGTTCGTACGTGGCAACAACGAGTGTAGCCAGCAGGTGGGCGAAGCTACGGTCGATGCTTACAAGCGTCTGCTCAAGCCCTCCATCGAAACAGAATTTGCCGCTCAATCCAAAGAAAAAGCCGATGAGGAAGCGATTCGGGTATTCACCGAGAACCTCCGCCAACTTCTTCTCGCCCCTCCATTGGGACAAAAACGGGTGCTCGCCATCGACCCCGGATTCCGTACGGGATGTAAAGTCGTCTGCCTCGATGCGCAAGGCAATCTGTTACATAATGAGAATATCTATCCGCATCCTCCGGTGAACAAAACAGGAGAAGCTGCTTCCAAACTCCGTAAGATGATTGAGGCCTATCAGATAGAAGCCATCTCCATCGGCAACGGAACGGCAAGCCGTGAGACAGAAGATTTCATCAACAGCCAGAGCTTCGACCGTCAGATACCCGTGTTTGTAGTCAGTGAACAGGGAGCTTCCATTTATTCGGCTTCGAAGATTGCCCGCGACGAGTTTCCCGATTATGACGTAACGGTACGTGGAGCAGTCTCCATCGGCCGCCGCCTGATGGACCCGTTGGCAGAATTGGTGAAGATAGATCCTAAATCCATCGGTGTAGGTCAATACCAGCACGATGTAGACCAGACAAAGCTGAAAAAAGCACTCGATCAGACCGTAGAGAATTGCGTGAACCTGGTCGGCGTAAACCTGAATACGGCAAGCAGCCATCTATTGACTTACATCTCCGGACTGGGACCGCAACTGGCTCAAAACATCGTCAACTACCGGGCGGAAAACGGAGCTTTCGGTTCGCGGAAAGAATTGATGAAAGTTCCGCGCATGGGCGCCAAGGCTTTCGAACAGTGTGCCGGATTCCTCCGCATCCCCGGAGCCAAGAATCCGCTGGACAACACCGCCGTGCATCC
>Ga0192241_10142_pt1 | contig 39544 bp, 43 predicted proteins | sample Koala_Koa27_I3_FD_131239 | JGI IMG/M metagenome (GOLD analysis project Ga0192241, IMG submission 131239) | Enriched cells from koala feces incubated with labeled cellulose particles, San Francisco Zoo, California, United States - Koala_Koa2-7_I3 ... | reverse complement strand
GCTCCGGGTGTAGAAATCATCACACTGACCCGTGACATGGCATTGAGCCGCCAGGAAGAAATTGATTATCTGAACAAACATGGTTTCTCAGCAGACTTCACCAAGCTGAAATATTCCTATAATGTAGGTTTGTGGGGTACTTCCATCTGCGGTGGTGAAATTCTGGATTCAGCACAAGGCTTGCCCGAAAGTGCTTATCTGAAACACTGTGTAAAGGAAGGCAGCGAACAACTGCGTCTTACATTTGAGAAAGGTGAACTGAAAGCAGTAAACGACGAAAAATTCGACGATCCCATCAAAGCCATCCAGAAAGTGGAAGAAATTGGTGCTGCTTACGGCATCGGTCGTGACATGCATGTGGGTGATACCATTATCGGCATCAAAGGCCGCGTAGGTTTCGAAGCTGCTGCCCCAATGTTGATTATCGGTGCACATAAATTTCTGGAAAAATATACGCTGAGTAAATGGCAACAATACTGGAAAGACCAGGTTGCTAATTGGTACGGTATGTTCCTGCACGAAAGTCAGTACCTGGAACCGGTAATGCGTGACATCGAAGCAATGTTGCAGGAGAGCCAGCGCAACGTAAACGGTACAGCTATATTGGAACTCCGCCCGTTGTCATTCTCTACAGTAGGTGTAGAGTCGGAAGACGACCTTGTAAAAAACAAGTTCGGTGAATACGGCGAAATGCAAAAGGGTTGGACAGCAGAAGATGCAAAAGGCTTTATCAAGGTTACCTCTACTCCGCTGAGAGTATATTATAACAACCATAAAGACGAGGAAATCTAAACATGGATACTAATAACAAGAAACTCACTCGCTCACGCAGTGACAGAATGCTTGCCGGAGTTTGCGGAGGTTTAGCCGCCTACTTCGGACTCGATCCATCACTCGTACGTATCGGTTATGCATTATTGACATTTTTCACCGTATTTGCCGGTATACCTGTATACCTTATAATGTGGCTTATCGTTCCCGAAGAAAGAAACTTATATAACAGATAAAGAACATAGTATAAACTAACATGATTAAAGTAGGAATCATCGGCGGAGCCGGATATACGGCAGGTGAGTTAATTCGTTTGCTGGTCAATCATCCGGAAGCGGAAATCGTATTCATCAACAGCTCAAGTAACGCCGGAAACAAAATTACCGACGTACACGAAGGATTGTACGGCGAAACGGATCTTGTCTTCACCGACGAGTTACCTTTGGATGAAATTGATGTATTATTCTTCTGTACCGCTCACGGCGATACGAAGAAATTCATAGAGAGTCACAACATTCCTGAGGAGTTGAAAATCATCGACCTCTCTATGGACTACCGTATTGCTTCTCCGGAACATGATTTTATTTACGGTCTGCCGGAGTTGAACCGTCGTGCTACTTGCAAAGCAAAGCACGTGGCCAATCCGGGCTGTTTTGCCACTTGTATCCAATTGGGCTTGCTACCCCTTGCCAAGCACCTGATGCTGAACAACGACATCATGGTGAATGCTATCACCGGTTCTACCGGAGCTGGCGTGAAACCGGGATCAACCAGTCACTTCAGCTGGCGAAATAATAACCTGAGTGTTTATAAAGCATTCGATCACCAGCATGTTCCCGAAATCAAGCAATCCCTGAAGCAACTGCAAAATAGCTTTGATGTGGATATCGACTTTATCCCCTACCGTGGCGATTTCCCGCGTGGAATTTTTGCCACCATCGTAGTAAAAACCAAAGTTGCATTGGATGAAATCGTCCGCATGTACGAAGAATATTATGCAAAAGACTCTTTCGTACACATTGTAGAGAAGAACATCGACCTGAAGCAAGTGGTAAACACCAATAAGTGTCTGCTACATCTGGAGAAGCATGGTGATAAGTTGCTTATCATCTCCTGCATCGACAACTTGCTGAAAGGTGCCAGTGGACAGGCAGTACATAACATGAACTTGATGTTCAATTTAGAAGAAACCGTCGGCTTGCGATTGAAGCCCAGTGCCTTCTAAGTAATTTGTATTTCGTAATTTATAATTAAAGAAATGAATTTATTCGACGTATATCCTCTTTTTGACATCAATATTGTCAAGGGAAAAGGCTGCCACGTATGGGACGAAAAGGGTACTGAGTACCTCGATCTCTACGGCGGACACGCTGTTATCTCCATCGGCCATGCGCATCCGCACTACGTGGAGATGATAAGCAAGCAAGTTGCCACGTTGGGATTTTATTCCAACTCTGTCATCAACAAGTTACAAGAACAGGTTGCTGAACGCTTAGGAAAAGTTTGTGGTTATGATGACTACTCCTTATTCCTGATTAACAGCGGTGCAGAAGCTAACGAGAATGCCTTGAAACTCGCTTCGTTCTACAATGGACGTACACGTGTGGTTTCTTTTAACAAAGCATTCCACGGACGCACTTCACTGGCTGTAGAAGTAACCAACAACCCGAAAATCATAGCTCCCATCAACGATTGCGGACATGTCACTTATCTCCCGCTGAACGATATCGAAGTTATGAAAGCCGAACTGGCGAAGGGGGATGTTTGCGCAGTAATTATTGAAGGTATTCAGGGCGTAGGTGGTATCCAACTGCCAACGGATGAATTCATGCAAGCCCTGCGCGAAGCTTGTACCGCCCATAACACTGTACTGGTTTTAGATGAAATTCAAAGTGGTTATGGTCGTAGCGGTAAATTCTTTGCTCACCAATACAACGGTATCAAAGCAGATATTATCACTGTAGCCAAAGGCATCGGCAATGGTTTCCCTATGGCAGGTACACTCATCAGTCCGATGTTTACTCCGATTTACGGACAGCTGGGTACTACCTTTGGTGGTAATCATCTGGCATGTAGCGCAGCGTTGGCAGTACTGGATGTCATAAGTCAAGAAAATCTGGTTGAAAATGCAGCTAAAGTAGGTGAATACTTAATGACGGAACTGAGGAAATTCCCACAGATCAAGGAAGTTCGTGGGCGTGGTCTGATGATCGGTCTTGAATTCGAAGAGCCAATAAAGGAACTTCGCCTGAAACTTCTGAAAGAACAACATGTATTTACAGGTGTCAGTGGTACAAATGTACTCCGTTTGCTTCCGCCCCTCTGTCTCAGCATGGAAGAAGCCGATCTCTTCCTCGAACGTTTCAGAAAAGTACTTTAAAGTATATTTGACTATATAATCAGCAATAAACAGGCAGCCCATAGAAACTTTTTCAGTTTAGATAGGGCTGCCTTCTTTATTCTAATATCTATTCAGGAAACAGAATTTTCACAACTAAATACTTTCTTGAATCAACTGCGCCCATTCAGGAATAACATCTACATATTGCTTTACCATATGTCCATCAGTCAAACGAAACAAGAGTTTGGCATCAACATCGTCTGCTGAATTATCATAAACATATACTCTATCCACCAACTTTGCAACCAAGCAGCAATTCAAAAGAGACTTTTGATAACGGGAGATTATTTTAGTAATTGGTACATCATGTCCTCCTTCCATAACTCGGTTTGCAATACGAGCAGCATTTATCGTAGGAGATTCAGTACAAACAAAAAACAAACGTACAAAGAAACCGGCTTCAAGAGCCCTACAGATATAATCTACTTTATCTTGTATAGATAAAACGGTCTCAAATATCAGACTTTTGCGTTCTTCCAAACACTGTTCTCTCAATTCCTCGCAATATTTCACAGCTTGCATCACTGCTTCTCTTGAGTTCCAGTCGCCAAATTGTTCCTGTGCCACAATATCCGGATTTATATAGATGGGATCTTCCATCCATTCATGATGGAGTATTTTGGAGGTTACAGAAGTCTTTCCGGAACCATTAGGGCCGGCAATAACAATAAGGACAGGTTTATGACAATTATTCATTATCAGTATCGGTTTTACATTCCCCTAATCGTTTCTGCTGCTTGCGAATAATCTCTCTCCGTTGTATTCGAGCCGCCATGCGAAGATCTGTGAAAAACCTTTTATGAGCTTCTTCCGACTTCCGCTTCGCTTCTTCAGCTACTTCCTTCATTAACTGAGATAGCATTTCATCAGTAGGTTCTTCCATACTGGTCAAACGATAGGAATTCATTTCTTTTCCAGACATAATCTATCATCTTTAGTTGAACAAATATACTCATTATCTTCTATACTAAACAAATAAAGCTTGCATTTTGCATAGCAATCAGCAAAAAAACGTTTAAACAGTTTCATATATCGACTAAAAAATATCTACCTTTGCCCATCGACAACCCTTTTAATAACAGAATGATATGAAAACAGCAATTATCGGAGCAGGAAACATGGGCGGTTCTATAGCCCGTGGATTGGCAAAGGGAAGCATTATCCCCGCCTCGGATATCATAGTCTCTAATCCCTCACAAGGAAAGTTGGATGAACTGAAAGTAGAGTTTCCCGCTTTACAGATTACGCATGACAATCAGGAAGCCATTATTGGTGCCGAATTTATCATACTTGCTGTAAAACCGTGGCTCATCAAAAGCGTGCTGCGTGAATTAAAACTGAAAAGCAAGCAAATCATTATTTCTGTCGCCGCAGGCATCAACTTCGAAGAACTGGCTCACTACGTACCGGAACCTGAAATGACCATGTTCCGCATCATTCCCAATACTGCCATCAGCGAAATGGAAAGTATGACTTTGATTGCCAGCCGCAATGCTACCAAAGAACAGGAACAACTGATGCTGGATATCTTCAACCAAATAGGACTCGCCATGCTTATCCCTGAAGAAAAATTCGCAGCTTGCACTTCCATGGCCTCCTGCGGCATTGCCTATGTACTAAAATATATTCAAGCTGCCATGCAAGCCGGCATAGAAATGGGAGTTTACCCCAAGGATGCTATGAGAATGGTGGCCCAATCCGTAAAAGGAGCAGCCGAACTGATACTGAACAATGACACACACCCCAGTGTAGAAATAGACAAAGTATGTACTCCTGGCGGTATCACCATCAAAGGCATTAATGAGTTGGAACATGACGGTTACTCTTCTGCCATCATCAATGCCATTAAAGCCAGCAAACAATAAGACGAACAATTAATTCATTAAATAGACAACCACATGGACGAACAAATTAAGCAAATAGCAGAACGCCTCCGTGGACTTCGCGATGTACTGGAGCTGACAGCCGAAGACATTGCACGCGAATGCGATATTTCTGCCGAAGAATACCGTCTCGCAGAGTCGGGAGAATTTGATATTTCCGTCAGTATGCTGCAAAAGATAGCACGCAGGTACGGAGTTTCGCTGGATGCACTGATGTTTGGCGAAGAACCGAAAATGAGTTCCTATTTCCTGACTCGTGCCGGTAAAGGGGCCAGTATTGAACGTACTAAAGCCTACAAATACCAATCGCTTGCCGCAGGCTTCATGAATCGTAGCGCCGATCCATTCGTCGTGACCGTAGAACCGAAACCGGATAGCGAACCGATACATTACAACAGTCATGCCGGACAAGAATTCACCCTTGTACTCGAAGGGCGTATGATGATAAGCATCGATGGCAAAGAACTTATACTAAACGAAGGAGACAGCCTGTATTTCAACTCCAAACTGCCACATGGCATGAAAGCACTGGATGGAAAGACGGTACGATTCTTGGCAATTATCATGTAACAACTAAATGAAGAACGGAGAACAATGAATGAAGCTTAGTTCTCAATTCTCAATTCCTATAATTATGGTAGAAAGATTTTTATCGCAAACCTCTTTCACTACACAAGAGGACTTTATCAAGAATTTTAAAATAAACGTACCGGAAAACTTCAACTTCGGCTACGACGTAGTAGATGCCTGGGCTGCCGAACAACCAGACAAACCTGCATTGTTATGGACTAATGATAAGGGTGAACACCAACAGTTTACATTTGCCGACATGAAACGCTATACGGACATGACAGCTTCGTATTTCCAAAGCCTCGGCATCGGTCATGGCGACATGGTAATGTTGATACTGAAACGTCGTTTTGAATTCTGGTTCAGCATCATAGCTTTACATAAACTTGGTGCTGTCGTTATTCCTGCCACTCACTTGCTGACCAAAAAAGACATTGTATATCGCTGCAATGCTGCGGATATCAAAATGATTGTTTGTGCTGGTGAATCGGTTATCACGGATCATATTGTAGCTGCTATGCCTGATTCACCCAGCGTGAAGAAACTTGTCAGCGTAGGACCTCAAGTAGCTGAAGGATTTGATGATTTCCACAAAGGCATCGAGAATGCTGCACCTTTTGTAAAACCGGAACATCCGAATACGAATGAAGACATTTCGTTGATGTACTTCACCAGTGGAACTACAGGTGAACCGAAAATGGTTGCTCACGACTTCACATATCCACTGGGACACATTGTCACCGGTAGTTTCTGGCACAACCTAACGGAAAATAGTCTGCACCTTACTATTGCCGATACCGGTTGGGGAAAGGCAGTATGGGGCAAACTTTACGGACAGTGGATTGCCGGAGCAAATATTTTTGTATATGACCACGAGAAATTCACTCCTGCCGCCATTCTGGAGAAGATACAAGATTATCATGTAACATCTCTTTGTGCACCTCCCACTATCTTCCGTTTCCTCATTCACGAAGACCTGACGAAGTACGATCTCTCGTCTCTGCAATATTGCACTATTGCCGGTGAAGCTCTGAACCCTGCCGTATTTGAAACCTTCAAGAAACTGACAGGTATCAAACTGATGGAAGGATTCGGACAGACAGAAACCACCCTGACCATTGCCACTATGCCTTGGATGGAACCGAAGCCGGGAAGCATGGGATTACCCAACCCACAATACGATGTAGACCTGATAGACAACGACGGTCGTTCTGTGGAAGCCGGTGAACAGGGGCAAATCGTAATTCGTACGGATAAAGGTAAGCCGTTGGGATTGTTTAAAGAGTACTACCGTGATCCGGAACGTACACACGAAGCCTGGAATAATGGTATCTACTATACGGGAGACGTTGCCTGGAAAGATGAAGACGGTTATCTTTGGTTTGTAGGCCGTGCAGACGATGTGATCAAGAGCTCCGGTTATCGTATCGGCCCATTCGAAGTGGAAAGTGCCTTGATGACGCATCCCGCTGTAATAGAATGTGCCATCACAGGTGTCCCCGACGATATTCGTGGTCAAGTGGTAAAAGCTACCATCGTACTGGCTAAAGAATATAAGGGAAAAGAAGGTGAGGCACTTATCAAGGAATTGCAAGATCATGTGAAAAAAGTGACGGCTCCTTACAAGTACCCACGTGTGATTGAATTTGTAGATGAACTACCGAAAACCATCAGCGGAAAGATCCGTCGTGTGGAAATCCGGAAGAACGATACAAAATAAAGGAAAAAATATAAGGAATAGGCTACTTCTAAATCGTTTGCACCTTTTATGTTACTTTTTGATCAATTTGAGTTATTCTGTTTCCCGCAAACTGCTTACATTTGCGACCGGAAAGTACAACTAAAAGTTTTAAAGCACATGATTACAAGTAGAAAGATTTCTCAGATTAATGTTTTCGCAGGTAGCCCCTGGGAAGTGGAAAGTGTGAAGCAATTATTGAAGTCAGCTTATATCACTGCTTCAACAGAAGACAAAGGTTATGGCATTCACGTGTCTGTTCCTTGTCAGCAGTATACTGCCGCTATACGGGTTATCAGTAACCGAAAGGTTTTATAAGACTTAAGAGAAGACGAAGTGAAAAAGACTGCCCCTTGGAAACAATTCCTTCAGGGGCAGTTCTTATATCAATATACCGCTTCTCCACCTTCGGGCTTCTCACGATATTTTATATCAAAACGTCCCTCTTTGATACTCCCACCACTAAATGTGCCACTGATAATGGTTCCATCCATACGAGTAATATGGGCTTCGCCATCTTCTAAATCTTCTCTGCCGAAAGCAGCATCCGTATAAGTGCAGTTAGCTCCCTGACGAGGATTCACAAGCACCAAATGCAAACTGTTGAAGACTCCAATTTCTGCATCAATTGTAACATAATGATTTTCTTCATCGTTGAAAAAACTAACAGATGGGATGCTATACCGTCCACTGGAATATACCCAACCATCTATCAGGCAGCCTAACGTATTTTCACCGGTAGTTGTAGCTTTCGGCATCAATGTCGGGTCAACACTTTTATCCTCTTCACAGGCACAACAGCAAATCAACAGGAATAAAAATAATATTTTTTTCATAACGCTTAAAAATGATAGTTTAAACCGAAGAGTAAGGACAACTGACCGAAATAACCAGTACCGGTTTTCGGATTCTCTACATCCCACTTCTCATTATGATACTTCACTGAATAAGATTCGGAACTGGATGCTAACCAATTCAATCGAGCAGAAGCTCCCCAATGACTCGTTAGGAAATACTCACCCGAAAGAGCCAGGTTACCGGCAAGCTTGCTCATAGATACTTTCCGTGGTTTGTCATATACCGTACTCTTATCGCGATAGAGTTGGTAACCGACCCCACCGGAAAATTGAAGTTGATAATGTTTTTGTACCATGGTTAAGGCTACCTGAGGAGCTACATAATGCATCAGAATCTTGTCTGCCCCGGTTTCATGCGTATTCTTATACGAACTTCCCTGATACAGAGCTCCTATTCCAAACTTCAGTTCCCTACCTACAATTTGTCCAAGGTAGTTAACGTCCCAGGCTACGCCTTTTCGTAAGTTACTGCGATAGGCATCTGCCCCATCAGTAATTCCCATAAAGCGCCCCAGATACCATGACGGGCCGGCATGAACAGAAAATGATGATCTTTTATCACCTGTACTCTGGGCGTACAAAGAGGTCGCCAATAAGACCCCAACAAGAAAACAAAGTAAGTCTCTCATAATAATTTGTATAGCGTCGTTTTCTTATAAATACCCCAAAATTGAAAGTACTGCATTCAAGTGATAACTATTTTTAATTAAAATAAAAATCATCGTATCCTTCTATCACCTCTTTCGCTCTATATCTTGTGTACGAAAGAATGCTTCAGAATATCGGGCTCCCCAAAGTTCGTAACGTTCAAATTGCATTTCTATCTTACGAGCGAAGTTTGTCCAGTCTTTCTTTTCTAATGGCGACCATACGTTCTCCGCCAACGCTGACATACGTGGAAAAACAGCAAACTCAGCTTTCCAAGTGGTGGGAATATATTCCGTCCAGAGGCATCCCTGTGCTCCCCAAACTAATTCTTGTTGCTCCGTTGTCAACGAATCCGGAACAATCTGAAACTCATAAACTTTCTCCAGAGATAGCGGTCCACGTGGACCAATTTCCGGCTGTATACGACTCTCTTTCAAATTGAAATATGACCAGGCAGAGCAAGCGAATATCGTACGATGCCCTGTTCGTAATGCCTTCTTCCCAAACTCCGGACGCCGCCAATTCATCACAACACAATCTTCAGAAATACCTCCTTCAAGAATTTCATCCCAGCCAATCAAAGTCTTGCCTTTCGCATTCACCACTCCCTGTACGTAATGAATGAAATAGCTCTGCAATGCTTTTTCATCCCTCAAACTATGTTCCCGCATGAATTGTTGTGTCTCTTCAGACTCTTGCCACCAACGCTTGGCACATTCATCACCGCCTACATGGATATATTGTCCGGGAAAGAGATCGCACAATTCAGAAAAGACATCTTTCAAGAAATCAAAAACTTCCGGTTTAGGAGCCAGTACATTATTAAATTTATTGAAGATGCCCCATGTCAGCGCTGCCTTTTTCGCTTCATCGGGTGTAGTACTGAACTGAGGATAAGTAGCAAGCACTGCCATACAATGACCGGGAATATCTATTTCGGGGATCACTGTGATATGCCTATCAGCAGCATAACGTATCACTTCTTTCACTTCTTCATGAGTATAATACCCACCATAAGGTAGTGGTTGGTATTTCCCTGGATAGAGTCCAAAAATTTCTCCCTCACGAACAGAACCTTTCTCCGTCAGCTCCGGGCGACATTTCATTTCAACACGCCAAGCCTGGTCATCCGTCAAGTGCCAATGGAAATAATTGAGTTTATGCAGTGCGAGGTAATCGATATACTTTTTAATGAATGATACCGGAAAGAAATGACGTACCACATCGAGATGCATGCCCCGATAGGCAAAGCGGGGATAATCGTTAATCTGCACAGCCGGAAGGATAGGTAACACACCAGCACGGGTAGGTAACAATTGTATCAGTGTCTGCACACCGTAGAAAACGCCTGCTTCGTCATTACCCTCAATTATGATACCTTTAGTAGAGGTAATTTCCAACTGATAGCCACCGTGAACGTCACTGTTCTTTCTATTAATCAAGGCAATACATGGTTGTTCTTGATTACCTGGAATTATTGATTGGGAAGCAGTTAACGCCTTATTTCGAGATTTATTGGTTTTAGGAATTTCCGTTTGTAGTGGTATACCAAGATAACGGTTCATATAATCAGCCAAGTACATAGCTGAGAATGCTAAGTCTGATTCTGACATACGGATTACCGTACTACGTTGGATAAGATACTCTCCCTGTCCGGTTACTGTTACCTCCACCGGTTCGGGAATAATACTAAGAGTTTTCTCCTGAGCCTGCCCAGCAAGCGCAGTAGCAGCAAGTGTTGCAGCCATAATTTTCTTTAAGTACATAGATGATGATGATATTATATTGCAAATATAATCCTTTTGTAGAAAGATGTTTAGATTTCAACTCTATTTTTGAATAAAAAGGATTGGTCTCTATTTTTGGTTTACATCTTGGTTTACATGAAGCATGCAATTCAGTATAAAATCACCGTTAAAACTGCCATAAAAGGAAGATTTCCCAGAACCTTTCAAAAAGAGAAAAAGCCTTGTAAACGAATAGTTTACAAGGCTTTAATCAGTACTCGAAGCGGGACTTGAACCCGCACAGCCGCAATGGCCAAAGGATTTTAAGTCCTTCTTTCATTCCACCTTTCGAGCATCCTAAAGCTCTCGTATATTTTTATATATCAAGCACTTGCAAGACACTTTGTAATCAATACTAAATCTTAGAAATCACTTGGTTTAACTATTGGTTTAACTCCGAACCTTATTCCAAGATAAATTCAACATTTCATTATTAATCTCTTTGCAGCATTAAGCTGCATTGCAAATATAGTTATTATCACTTTGATAATCAATGATATTATCTGATAATTAAAGTCGTCTCAATTACTTTTTTATCTAAGTAGCAATATTACAGACTTCATAATACCTTATGCTTGGCAAAAGATGATTATTCATCATGCTGTATAAATCCGATTCTTTTGCGTGGCATATCTTCCAATTTCTTTTTAGCTTGCAGCTCCGCCAATGTTTGATTGATAAGTTCCAACTGCATCCGTGTATCATCGTTTATGTCATTGTAATCAGCAAAGACTTCTTCTATGTAATCTTTCAATTCTTTCATTTGATTTTCCAATTGCCCCACTCTATCTATTTGTGGTGACGCAATCAGTTGGCGCATGGCAACAAAAGCCCGCACAACAAGAACGCTGGTTTGAATAGCTATATCACTCCTAAGCACACTCGAAAGCATCACAACTCCATGCTCTGTAAAAGCCAATGGCATAGCGGATTTTGGACGTTTCATACGTGATGTCATCACAAATTGTGATGAGATAGTTTCCCATTCATCTGCCATCAGTTGAAACATGAAATCTTTCGGGAAACGTTCTATATTACGTTTTACCGCTTGATTAAGCACACGGGTTTCCACTTGGTATATTTCAGCAAGGTCAAAATCAAGCATTACTTTCTGACCTCTGATTTCATATATCTTGCTTTGAATAACTTGTAATTGTTCCATTTTATAGAGTTCTTCGGATTGCAAAGATAATCAACTCCGTATAAAGAATACACTTTTACTCCATTTCTTTAATTGCAGCCTCCACCATTTTGTTTTGTCCTAAGTAATGGTTATGCTTGTATATGTTGAACATAAAAATCATAGCTATGAATGGACTAATCAAAAAGCACCCTATTGAAAAGAACAAGTTGCTAAATGAAGCAATTATCCAAAGGCATTTCTCAAACTGGACTATTATTCCAGGGCTAACAAAAGAACCTTCGCTCATAAGAGGTTAATAAATATAGATTTAGAACTGAAAAAGCCAATCTGCTCGTTAATTTGAGTAGATTGGCTTTTTGTGTTAATTACAGTTTCAGAGGACTATTCCCATTTGAAAGTATAATTGGTGGTGTATGTATCTGTACTTCCGTTTCTTTTAGATAGGATAGTACAGCTTTCCACATACCCATCTTTATCCAATTTGTAGGTATATTCTTCTTTATCTTCCCAATTCCCTTCTTTATAAATAGTCTGGCTTGGCAATAAAGTATTTCTCATGCCAACTAATTCTGGATGTGCTAACATCACATTGAAATCATCTTCCACCATTAAAACCATCAGAGGAAAGTAGCCTTTACAAGTTTGGCTACTATAAGCAATTTCCGATATATCTTTATTATAAGCAATTTTTGTAACTTTACCATTTTCCCAAGTTAGCGTTCTTGTATTTGAATCGTACTCGTCACTGTATTGGTAAATAGTCAATTGCTTGGATGAATTATAGGCAAATGAATAATTTCTGCCATCTGATTCTAAGCCTGTTCTTACCAAACCATCATTAAGAGAATAGGTAATAGATTCGCCATCTGAACTTTCTTTGACTGTATTTTCACCCCAAGTAATATTGATAATATCACTCTGACTGCTATCATAGTCTTTTTCAACTATGGATATTAGCTTGCCTTTACTATCGTATGAAAATGTCATTGTGTTTGTACCATCTTCATACGCTTCTTTCATTTCCACAAGTTTCTTTTGATTAGTGATAACTCCATCATCATCTTTGATTTCATCATCATCACTGCTGCAAGCTGCAAAATTCACGCTGATAAGTACGGCTATCAAAGCCATTCCAATTAATCTAAATGTTCTCATTTTTATTCGTTTTTAAATTGTTAAATAAGTTGATTGTTATGAAATTAAATAGTGACAACTAATTGTTAATTAGCTATCTAATAGTTGAGATATTATCCAAAAGGATTATTTAAGTTGAAAAGGTTGAATAGCTCTATGCAAAGAGACTTATCTTTCATAACAGGTGTTTCTGTCCCTGCATAAGAGAGATTTCCATTTGAATATACCATACCAGCAGTTGAATGTCGTGCAACTCCCATGACTAAGCCAAATTTATAAAAAGTCATTTTCTCTGCATCTATAACAACTTTTCCCACAGGACATTTTACATTCTCTTTAAAATCAATAATGACCTCTTGAATCCATGTACATGTCAGATGATTGGATGTTTGAACACCTTGAGTTTTTGTTATTGTCATATATTCTTGTCTTAATTAGTTGAATTTTGGATAAATAAGATTAAATATGTATATGTTATCTGGTTCTATTGGCGCAAAAAAACCTTTGTAATCAAGTTCCTTGTCCCATAATGAACATTTAAAGCTATCATCATAATAGTATATTAAATTGCCAAATTCAATATAAAAATTAGGGAACACATTACCTGTTATTCCTTGCAATTCATAATTGTAACATTTCCCAAATTCAATCTTATTTTTAAATATTTTGATATTGGGGTTCTCATTTTGTGCCAAAGCTATTCCATTTGCAATAGAACCAGAAAGACACATAGCAGCAACCTTCGATATAGATTTAACTGACAAATCCAATTGAATGTCAATTGATTGAATATAAAATCCATTATTATCCATAAATATTGGTGTTATGCCTCTATGTTCCTAATAGATAGCATTTGTATATAAGTTCTGGATAAGTGTGAGGAACACAACAAGAAGTTGCACACTTATTGATAGGTAGATAGACTTTCTGTTTTGCTTGCCTGTATTATAGCCAATGTTCCCATATTGACTGTTACAAAATAAAAGAAGCGTGGGAACTATTGCTATTACCAAGTTGAGGCTCTGGACTGCCCAAGAATGAGTAATAAACAATAGCCCACGCCAAACGATATATATGCTATCTTTGCATGATAGGTATATAACATTAACGTGAGCGTTCTTGCTTATCATCCTCATTCTTTGAAATTGTCCAGATTTCAACTTGGGATAATATGTAAAACGCTCTTTGTTAACTAATATGTCCTTCTAACTTCCTATCTCAATAGGTCATTAGAATTGGCACAAAGTTACAATTTTACGTTTGATTAGCAAGAACTATTGTTTATTAAATCACTTGGTGAGCGGTTCTTCTTCATAACTTCAAGTAGGTGGAAAATTCAATTCTGCCCATATAAGAGCAAATTTCTGAATGTTCCCACCTAACCAAAGATTAGAAACTTAGGCAGTCATAAGCCTGCAAAATTTCTTCCTGTCTTAGCCCTAAATATCTTTTAGTAATGGCAACTGAACTATGATTGAACAGTTCCATCAGCTTGACCAAAGCAAGTTCAGCATTATCATTATTCATATTATAAACCTGTCTGCCAAAGGTCTTTCTAAGTGAATGGCAGCTAAAGTTATCAATATGTAGCCTGTATTTCTTCTTTAACTCTTTAAGAATAATGTTGATTCTTTGAATAGTGAATACTGTCCCTTTCTGACTTATCAAGATTGGTGCATTACTGCCTATAGGATTAATAGCCTTATAGCAGTCTGCAATGTGTCTCTTTAATTGTTGATTGATTCTGATAGTTCTTTTCTTTCCTGTCTTATGTTCAATGATAGTGAACTCATTAACATTTAATATCTGATTCCATCTTAAAGAAAGAATGTCACTGATTCTTAAACCAAAGAAGCAACCTAAAGCAATTAACAAGCTCATAAGGTAATTTTCATCCTTGAATAGTTTCCTTATTAAATTCATAGCTTCTTCCCATTCCAGAAAATCAGCCGTTGTATTACTGTATTTCAAGCTCATAATGTTCATTTTTGAGGATTAAACAATAAAAGTGAATATCCCATCATTACCCATCATAGCTAAATGCTTGAATAACAATAGAACATTCACTTTCAATATTAGTGATTATTATGTTAGGATATAAGTAGCCACTATTAAGATGATTACTAATAAAGTAGGGCAAAGAACCCCAATCACTATTAATGAAATAGCAATTGCTATAGCAATGCTTATAATCTTTGCATCATTCATAATTTTGTAGTTTTAAATGATTAAAAAAGGACACCCGTTAAGATGTCCTTTCATATTAATTAGTCAATAAACCACTGGTATTTCTCATCTCCATGCAAAGCAGAATTTATTCCTACTGCCATTTCTGTAGCATTTAAAGAACGGTCTAAGAATGAATCAATGTAGCTTGATTTATTTGCACCAGTCAGTAAATTATAAAACTTCCACATATTCAAGTCATTTCCAAAGCTGCCAAAGTTCTCATCATTAATGTAGGCTTTTGCAACACTGTTAATCTGTGTATCAGTCAGCAACATTCTTGGCAGTCTCTTTTGATAGCCATTAGGTAAACATTGATAAAGTCTCATTTTGCCTAATATTTGGCAGAACTGGTGTTCACTCATAGAAGTGTTGCCAAGTGACTGCATTAAATGTAGGTGTTTGGCTGGATTGTAGCTATTAAACAGTTCCAAAGCTGAACGGTAAAGTTCCGCTGTATTGCTTACTCTTAAATCCTCTTTGTAACCATTAGTAAAAATGCACATATTACAACACACTTGATTCTTAAAGCCAATAGCCAACTTAAACAGTTCTGGACTTTTCTTTGAATAGAGATTCATTTGATTATAGGCTCTGACCCCAACTATAGAAAGATTCAGTTTATTGCCCTCAACCGTTTCATAAATAGTTGGAATGTCAATGCTGAAAGCTGCCCTTTCATAATAGATAGTCTTATCAGATTCTAATAATTGATTGGCAGGTTTTCTTACTGCTTCTGGAATACGCCCTTTGGTAACATGAGATACCCTTATTTCTGGTGTATCAATAGTTTCGCCACTAAAGAAAGAGTTTGCTGCATCTTGAATAGTTTCAATAAATGCAGCATGATTGATAGTCAGTTCATTGTCTTTAGAAAAGGCCGGAGTAATGCACTCATGTTGTAAATGATTCAAAGTAGCTTCTTCTGTGTTAGCTTCAATGAAATGTTTTGCATTTTTGGTAGTTGTAGTTTCTTCCACAATTACAGCTTCTTCTGCATACTCACCTAAATTCATTCTTGACTTGTTAGATGTAATGATTAAATTTTCCATATTGATAAAAGTTTAAATGATTAATAATTCTTTTTTTATATCAATATATAGGAGGGGACTAAAGGGGTTGTGCACCATTTAGGCAGTCACTATGTGATTTTTTGACTACTGACCTTTTTCAATGGGGCTTTTATAAGATACTCCCTATTTCCGTTCTCGTGACTTTTAGCAAAACTGGATATATGGTATTTTTAAGTATGGTAGTATTTTTAATGATATTAGCTATATGTGGTATATTACAGAGTATGTGCTATATAATCTATCTAAAGTGAAAATTTATCGGATTTTAGAATCGGGGAAAAAGTGGGGTTGGGGCTGTATGCCAAAAATAAAAGCCGCAAGGGGTACTTACGGCTTGACGATATATTAGACGATATAACCTCTTGCAAGGTCTTCATCGGTGATGATTTCAGGATAGACATTTTTCATTATTGCCAATTGGCTTTCGGATGTAATAATGAATATCTCTTTATTGAGTAGGTGTATTCCTTTTTTATCTTTCTTGACATAACCATTATCTATAGCTTCTTTCATGTATTTGGAAATAGTGCCAACGGACAAATTAAATTCTTCCGCTAATCGGTTTTGACTGTATAGGGTGGTATTAGTTCCATTCAAACAGACGCATTTTAACAAGATGAGAAAACCCTTTAATTGTCTGCTTATTGGTTCGTCATATAATTGACTGGAAATAAGAATGTAATGCTCTGTATCTGATAGGTAACTGCATCTGTTGAATTTCCCGTATTGTCCGTAAACGTCTGTCTTATCTATTTTTATTAATCCGAGTGATTCAAATTTGTGTAGCCATTCTCTTATCTGGTCTGTATCCTTTATTCCGTAGAAATTAGCTAAGTTTTCCTGTTTAATATGTGATTCCAATGTGTAGCAATCGGAACAGAGAGCCAAGCAATAGAATAGATAGGCTTCAAGCAGATTGAGTTTTCCTGCAATATTAGATGTTATTTTTCTGTATGAGGTCATTAGCAACCGATTTCTTATAGTTAGTAAAATAAATATCTCCGTTCTTAACTAATCTTCTGTAATGGTGATTCCCGAAATGGGTCTTTGCTTCTTTCTGATTTTTAAATGTCAGCCCTGTAGGTAAATGAATAATCATAGTTATTAAATATGAGTTTTTGAACTTTAGTTATCTTTTCCGAGTTTGCCTTGCGCAAAATCGGTAGGTAGGTATTTATATATTTAGGTATTTATAAGCGACCCTGCTGAAATGAAGACTTCGCACCCCCTAAAATGAACACTGCCTTTTTGAGAATTAGGATTTGATTTTCGGGATTTTTTCGGAATGAGTTTGCGATTGTGGATTTTGGGATATGTTATAATATTCATAGCATTAAAAAGTTCCAAACAAAATTAGCTAAATCATTAGCTATAAATAAAATGAACCTTTTTTGTTCATTATTTATAATGAGAGTGACATTTTTATCATTTTCTGTTTCTGGTATAGTAAGGACAAAAAAATCAGATTTTGTCACTATTAACTAAACCAATTCACTAATTAATTGATAACCTCTGTTTTTCGCATCTCTCCATTCAACGGCTTGGAAATAATCTTTAATCATACTTCCTTTTATCGTTTTTTCGGGGTGTATGTTTAATATCTCAAATATTCTTGTTAATTCATTAGTTATCTTTTCATTGGAATATCTGCCGCCCGTTTTGAATGTATTCTTAATTAATCTGACAACCTTATTCCCTTTGCGCTGTGTCAGAATCATAGCCTCATTAATTTTCTTCTGGCTGTAGTTAAGTCCTTCAATCCGTTCTTTGCCCAATGTCTCAAACGCTTCCACAATGAACGGGTCAATCTTCCGCATATTATTAATGAAGTCTAAGGCGTATTCCGAATAAGGAGCTTCCATTTCTCCAAGAAGTTTCACCATTTGGCGGCGTGCATCTTTGACCGAACGTGCGCCTCTAATCAATTTTAATTTCTCGTCATTATCATTGTATTCGCAATTCTCAAATGTCGGATTATAGAAATGATTGTCAGTGTACCATTGTTCTATTTCTCCTTTAGCTTGGTATCTGTTATCCACCAACACGGAATTAATTTCATTATCTATGGCAAACCAGTTCTTTGTAAAATCGGGATATTGGAATTTGCGGAACGGCATAATTTCAAGTGCAGCCCCAAATGCAAACCTGCTTTCTCTGTTGTCCGCACTATTATATAAGGTGTCTATTGTTTGATAAGCAAACTCATGTGCTGATATTTCCCACTCTATCTGTTCTTTGGGCTTAACTATTATTTCGGGTTTCGCTCTGTATATGTGTGTTGCGGATTTTATGCCATTACGAAATCTTCCGCAAATCTGTATGCAGTCCGTTTCCACATCGAGTATAGTGTATTTAGAATAATAAGGGTCTGTAATCATTACTAAGTTGGGTTGATAGTCCAATTCCAAGTCAAATGCCGTAAAGAACCTGCCTGTGAAGAAGTTGTATTTCTTCATGGTGTCTGCGCTCCAATCATTGTAAGCATTATCAAAGGAGTATTCATTTCTCAACTTCAAACGACTTTTGGGTGCGCAATAAATGGCTGAATCTTCCAATAGCCCGAATTGCTTCATTATCGAATAAATCATAACCACAGAATTAACGAAGAAACAAACCGTTCCCTCTTTATGCTTGTCTAAATATTCGTTTACTGCCTTGTTGGTATTATAGGTGTGTGTAACGGTTATCTCTTGCCGGTAATCATAGTCGGCACTCACTTCTATTGTTTCAAAATGATTTTCTTCAAATCGTGGGTCACTGAACACAATAGGGGTTGCGGAAACAAGTGCTTTGCTTTTGAATCGGAAAAAGTTATTCATGGGCAACACTATGTCTATTCTGAAATCAACGTCTTTAATTAATTGGTGCGATTCGTCCATTAACAAGAAGAAGTGATTATAAATGTCAATACCGTATCTTTCACAAGCTGTTTTTACTTTTCCGAAACTTTCAGGGGTTGTCATAATCTTGTGTCTGCTGTTATTAGTCAGATAATTGAATATTCTATCTACCGTAACATCTTCATAAACGCCTAACAGACTGCTGTATTTTTCGCACTTGCTTTTGATAACGGGTACATTAGGTACTACGATAATAGAGTTTCTTTTGGTTTCAAGCTCCAAAGTAGTAGCACCACAGCCGGGTATTCTTTTGGAAAGTATGCAGTTTGACGGAATTTCAATCATTACGTCAGATAAGTATTGACCCTTATGTAGAGTAATCATAATCCTTTGCTTTCTAAATAGTTGATAAATTCATCACTTCTTCTAATGCTGAAAAAGAGTTTGCCATGTTTGAACAGTCCTCTCAGTTTTATATAGCCTGTTGTCTCTCTTATGAATGGTATTCTTGCAATGTTATATCCTTTTTCAATTAACTGCTTCAAACAGTTAATTTGGAAGTCATTAACTATACCTGACATATTAGATGGGAAGATGCCGAAATCTTCATAATCGCCTGTATTCAGATAATTCAATATCCAATTCCATGTATCGGGAGTTAGCATATATTGTAATCCTGTTACTGCTGTCGTGCTTACCAATGCAAAAGATTCGTCAAGGCGAATATCAAGGATTCTATGCTGTCTCATTAATGCCTTGACTTGCCTGTGGGCAATATCATTATTTATAGTAAATGGTATCATATTTTATAGACTAATAAAAAGGGGATGAAACTTATTCACCCCCTCTTATTTCGTTTAACATGCAATTTCTTCCTTCAGAAAACCTGCGTCTTTTAACTTCTCACGGGCTACTTCATCATTATTTGAAAAATAGATTTTCAACTTTCGTCTGTAACCGAGTTGGAATGTAACTTCCAAAATAGTTGATTCTTCCTGCATTTTTAGAAATCTTGCTTGCGTGGGCAATGGCGATGATAAAAACTGTTCAAGTAGTTCCAGTTTAAAACCTTTTCCTTTTTCTATCTGGTATTTAGTCGGGTCGTATGCTTCCAAAGCCTCCGTATTTCCTAATGCGCCATTCAATACTGCATCCAAGAATATTGGTTCAATACCAGATTCACTATCAAAAGTAGGTTTACCAGAATTGGCTATTACTACTCTAAGACCTAACATGTTATCCATGTTCTTAATGGTCAATTCTACAGACTTAGAACACTTGCTTAAATTCGCTTTTATTGCTTCTGTAAAGTCAGCGTTCATTTTAATAGAAGAGGTTTTAACGGCATTAATGCCTTTCAAAAAATTTAAATTCATAATCTTTATATTTAAAAATTCAACAATTTATTACTACTGTTAATCATCGACTTTGGCGCCTTATTGTTTCCTTTTGACATTGCAAAGATATGGCGGAAATATCACCCTAACTAACATTTTAGCCAATGCCCATGTGGGTAGAAAACAAGGCATTTTGTAGTACGCAAAAAAATGCGTACCAGAAAGTATGACCTTTCCAGTACGCATTTAACTATTGCCTTATGTATATTCTTAGCTCATACAGTAGTGTCCTATGACTGTAGGAAACTCCTCTTGACTGTATCTTCTAAGCAAGTTTGAAAGCATCCGTTTCTTGTTGCCATTTTCATCGTATTCTTCATTATATTCTTTGCCATGATAGCCCACAGTATAGATAAGTCTGGATATGAACATCCATTTGTCTTTAGACACCTTTTCTTTTTTATCGGGAATAGTAGTTGCTTTCTTATCTTCTAAAAAGTATTGAAACATTTCTGCGAACTTCCATTTTTTGTAGGATATATCCAGATAACTGCCTTTTAAATCAAATGAAGTATAGCCATTAATGAAACTATCCAAGCCAATCTCTTTTAGCTGTCGTAGTTTGTCCTCCCTTGTTAAATCTGCATTAACTATGCTGTTGTACGCCTTGATATAATACTGTGTGGCTGCATTGATAAAGTTTATTGTTTTATCGCTTTCAGTTGCATAGCTTTTTCTGTTGCCTTTTGTGAGGGTAATACTTGTCGCTTCTGATAGATTGGTAGTTAAATCATTAATATCTTCAATAACAGTCTTACCTAAAGTTGGCGCATTTGTGCCAATATCCTCTATATAGTCATATACGAATAGGAGTAGATACCAGAACTTATTAACATCAAGTCCAAACGCTTCAATGGTATTCTGTAAGTCTTCATTAGTTAGGAACTTCTCTTTGAAAGAAGTGTCTAACTTTCTGTAGTCTTTGCTTTTGTAGCTTTCAAAGGATTCATTAGATATATAGAACTCTTTATGTTTCTGATAGCGTTCTTCAATGCTTAGTTTACTCTCAAAGTATCTGTTGTAGAATATGGCAGGTGCTCTGGATTCTATCATGGGTTCTTGCTGTAAGTTGGGCAGAAACCTATTAGCTACATCACATACATAATCTAAGAGTGGTACACCATGATATTCATAATAATCTTCTATATTGTCTTTCAAGTCTGGTAATTCTTCTATTTCCATAGCACATTATTTATTGTTTGCCACAAAGTAACGAAAAAGCCCATAATCTTTTCAGATTACAGGCTCATTTTTCTATCAAAGCAGATTCTTCATCGCTTCATCCACCTGTTCATTATCAAAGCAATCCAGATAAATCTGTGTCACTCGCTCTGAACTGTGCCCCAATGATTCACTAATAACAGACGTTGATACCCCTGCACGTTTTAATACGGTTGCATAAGAATGACGAGCAACATAACTGGAAATCTTCAATTCGATGCCTAACTCTTTTCCAATATCTTCTAAATGTCCGTTCACATTAGCCAACACATCATAAATTCGATTCCTTATTTGCCGTGGAGTTCGCTCGCGATTATCCAGTATCGGAAATATGTATTTACGTTGTGGTGAACGATAACGATTCATTATTTCTACTGCCTTATCTTGCAATGGGAGCATTATTAACTTCTTCGTTTTCTGACGAACATACACCATGCGCCCACCATCAATATTCTTATCAGTAAGAAATGCCATATCAGTGAAATTAATGCCACCCATTAAATAAGAGAACGTAAACATATCAACTGCTAACTTCTTATAAAGACGTGCGTCTGACACATCATATTCAATGACCTGTTTCACTTGTTCTTTAGTTATAGCACGTTTGGCAGTTTCTTTATGCAATTTAGACACCTTGTATTTCTTAAACGGATATAAATCAGCTTTCACTATGCCCTCAATCACTGCCAAATTATAGACGACTCGTAATGTTCTGAAACGGATGCCAATCGTATTGTCTTCCAACTTACAGCATCTTAACCACGATTCATACGCTTTCAACCAATTCACATCTATTTCGGAGAAGTAAATGTCTAAATGCCCCTTGAACTTCAATAGAGAATTATGTACCTGTTGAACAGAAAGGGCATACCCCAGTCTTCCCTCATTTTTGAGTTGAGCGATATAATCATTAAATAAGTCACCCACCGTTTTACTCTTCCGAACAGGAGCAACCGCCTCAATCAAGGTAGTAGATGAATACTCTCGTTGTTCCACAGAATATTCAAGAATCTGTTCTGAATATTTCTGTTCTTGTTCATTAATAGCCTTTTGTATCTGTTCCCGATTGGGGCAATTACGTTTAGGCTTGTTCTTTTCAAAGTCCCAATTATTAGGACTAACAGAGATTCCAAGACTAACATACTTCTTTTTACCACCTTTACAGACACGAAGCATGATTGGATGCTCACCATTACTAAGAGTTTTAGACCTGTAGCACAATACATTAACTGTTGCTTTCATTGCGATTTTGGTTTAACTCTTGGTTTAACTTTCGGTTTAACTTAGCAGCTAAAAACCAATAAAATCAACGAAATTTAGTGTAGAAAACAGAAAATGCGCATAAATCAAAAAGCCCCATAAACACTTGGTTTACAGAGCTTTTCTTGGTACTCGAAGCGGGACTTGAACCCGCACAGCCGCAATGGCCAAAGGATTTTAAGTCCTTCGTGTCTACCATTCCACCATTCGAGCATCCTATAAAGGAGAGCGGAAAACGAGACTCGAACTCGCGACCCTAACCTTGGCAAGGTTATGCTCTACCAACTGAGCTATTTCCGCAGGTCTTTTTTGTAGAACGGGTGCAAAGATAAGGAGTTTCCCCGTTACAGCCAAATTTTTTACATAGAAAAAGTTGCTATTTTATCAGTTACGGACTTGTAAAGTAGTACCGGATACAGAGACTTTATAATGTTTCAGATATTCTGTACCTTCTCCTGTGGGGAATCCACCACTGCTTAAATTATATTTAGTATGGCATTTAGGGCATTCAGCAGTACCCAATCCATCTTCTACCAACTCGACTGCAACGCTACGATTGGCCTCCACCGGACAGGCTGCATCATAAGCAATATAGGTATTACCATCCGAATATACACTTTGCCCTATTATTAATCCTGCATAACCTACAGGCAATCCATTCACATTCTTATCTACCTTCAAGAATTGGCCGGGAGTCGTAATCTTATAATAAGGAGACTGTGAAAGACTGCATGAGAAATTAAAACTAATAGAAGGGATGCTCGACTCGTATGAATCACCGCAACCGGTAACACACAGCCAAAGCATCCCTATAATTATACAGAATTTCCGCATACAATATTATATTTATCGCCCAAGCAAGGCTTTTTCAGCCACTTCCATTCCATGAAAATTAAAACCATCTACCACTTCTTGCATCAGTGCAGAGATTTCATCGTTACAGAGATTACCAATACTTCCTTCATGCGTATGATGCACTTCCTTACTATGTGAGAAGTTTCCTGCTTCAATATCCAATCCTACTTTCTTATAAGCATCCCGGAAAGGCATACCTTCACGTGCCAGACGATTTACTTCCTCCACACTGAAAATAAGCAGATACTTGTCATCATCAAGAATATGTTCATTCACTTTGATTTCATTCATGATGTAAGTCGTCATCTGCAAACAATCTTTCAGTTCCTGGAAGGCAGGCAAGAATACTTCTTTAATAATCTGCAAATCACGGAAATATCCAGATGGCAGATTATTAGCAATCATCATGATCTGCTGTGGCAGTGACTGCAACTTATTACATTTAGCACGTGTCAGTTCAAAAACATCAGGATTCTTCTTATGGGGCATAATGCTGGAACCGGTTGTACAATCATCAGGCAACTTCACGAAACCGAAGTTCTGGCTATTGAACATACAAGCATCAAAAGCCAGTTTAGAAATAGTACCGGCAATACTTGCCAAGGCAAAAGCTACATTACGCTCCATCTTGCCACGTCCCATCTGTGCATAAACAACATTATAGTTTAAGGAATCAAATCCCAATAAACGTGTTGTCATTGTACGGTTCAGCGGGAATGAAGAACCATATCCGGCGGCCGATCCCAAAGGATTCCGATTACACATTTTAAATGCTGCCTGCAGGAAAAGCATATCATCTACCAGACTTTCAGCATAAGCACCAAACCACAAACCGAAAGAAGATGGCATTGCTATTTGCAAATGAGTATAGCCAGGCATAAGCACATCCTTGAAACGCTCACTCTGGCATATCAGCACATGGAATAGTTGCTCCACCGCCTCAGCAATATCCTTGATCTGTTCACGCGTGAAAAGTTTCAGGTCGAGCAGTACCTGGTCATTCCGAGAACGACCACTGTGTATCTTCTTACCGACATCACCTAATTTACGCGTCAGCATTAACTCCACTTGCGAGTGTACATCTTCTACTCCCTCTTCTATCACAAACTCACCTTTTTCAGCGGTTGCATAGATATTCTTCAATTCATCAAGCAGGAGACCCAATTCTTCGTTTGTCAACAGACCGATACTTTCGAGCATTGTAATATGGGCCATAGAGCCTATCACATCATGCTTTGCCAAGTAAAGATCCATTTCACGGTCACGTCCCACTGTAAAACGTTCTATATCTTTATTTACCTGAACGGATTTCTCCCAAAGTTTCTGAGCCATTTATTTAGTGATTAATGATTAGTGATTAATACGGTATAATCGAAAGCATATCCGCCATTTTCTCTAATCCTTCCTGCAAAGGTTTCTGAACCATACCTTTCATAAAAGGATTCAATTCCATGCCGATGGTTATCTTCATTTTACATTCAGTCTCTGTTACCGGCACAATCTGTATCCACAGATTAAAGGGCAACGGCGAAGTGGTCGTGGCAAACTTGATACATTTACACGGGTCTTTCTCTACTATACTCAACACAATCTTACCCACAGGAGCAACTTCTATCACCATACTCTCCGAATCAAAGCTCAAGTTCTTCACTTTATCCTCCGGTAAACTGTCTTTAAACTTTTCCAGATTATTCAAATCAGATAATTTCTCATAAACAGCTTCCTGCGAGGCAGGTATTGTCTTCACACCACTTTCAAATTTTGTCATATTTTGAATCTCTTTAAAAGACAAAAAAAACTATCCGGACAGAATCTATCCGAATGGCCCTTTCGTCATATTATTTATTTTATAGAATAAACCGCTGTTACTTTCCAGCATCCCAATGTGCAGGGTCCTTACGCCATTCGTTCAGCGTTGCTATATCTTCTTCTTCTATATAACCCGTACGAAGTGCAACATCCAACACAGCCTCATAATTTGTCAGCGTTACCAAAGGAACTTTGGCATCTTTGAATGCTTTTTCCGCAACCGGGAAACCGTAAGTATATGCAGCTACCATACCGATAACTTCACATCCATCACGGCGTATAGCCTCTACAGCCTTCAGGCTGCTTCTACCTGTAGAAATCAAATCTTCGACCACAACCACCTTCATACCCGGACGAAGTTCTCCTTCAATCAGGTTTTCCAGACCATGGTCTTTCGGGGTAGAACGTACGTACACAAACGGCAAGTTCAGCGCATCAGCAACCAAAGCCCCTTGAGGAATGGCACCTGTTGCTACACCGGCAATTGCATCCACCTGCCCGAAACGTTCCAATATCAAACGGGTAATTTCAATCTTTACAAAATTACGCAAGGAAGGATAGGAAAGAGTTTTGCGGTTATCACAGTAAAAAGGAGATTTCCATCCGGAAGCCCAAGTAAAGGGATTAGCCGGTTGTAGTTTAATCGCTTTTATCTTCAGCAACTTCTCTGCGAATAGTTTTTCTAAAGTTCTCATAACTAAATTAGCTATTTATAGTAAATATGGCACAAAAATACGGAAACTGAATGAGAATAAAAAAAAGAATAAAGAGATTTTTCACTCAAAGTCATCATTTTCGTCAGAAAGTTGTATACAATGACGAATATCTTTCATTTCGAACCCACGACTCAGAGCAAAACGCATTAACTTTCCATTCAACTCATATTCATTCTCCGCATGTACACTTTTACGTTTTGCAGCCAAAAGGCTATCTAAAATAGATAGGTATTCCTCCTCATCTATCTCATTCAAAAAACGCCGGCATACATTATAAGAAACCTTTTTCAGTTGGAGTGCCTGGGCTATTTTCACTTTTCCCCATTTCGCAAAGCGATACTTGTCATTGACAAAAGCCCGACAAAATCGTTCTTCATCAATATACTTTTCATCTTCCAGTCGTTTAAGGATACGATCAATGGCGTCGTACGGCAATCCCCAACGTTGTAGTTTCTCAGAAATCTCTGCACGACAATGCTCCGCTGTGGAGCAATAGCCTGCAACTTTACTTAAAGCCTCTGTTTCAGTAATATTTGTCATTTTTGCGCTATTACAAATCGATCATTATGGGAAATATCCTCTTGAAGACGAACAAAGCGATATCCTAATTCACGCATCATAAGCACGATGTCTTCTCCAAAAGTACGGTTAATTTCAAAATAAAGTTTTCCGTCAGGTTCAAGCATTTCAAGCCCCAACACAGCTATACGACGATAGAAACGCAAAGGATCTGTATCTGGTACAAACAGTGCCAAAGAGGGTTCCCAGTCCAGCACATTCCGTTCCATATCTTGTTTCTCTGCTTCAGTAACATAAGGCGGATTGCTCACTATCACATCATAACGTTCTGTTACACCGGGAGTATAAGACAGTACATCACGCTGTTCAAAACAGACAGGTGCCTGTAAAGCCAGACTGTTAGCAGCAGCAATAGCCAAAGCTTCTTCAGACACATCCCAGGCAGTGACCTGTGTTCCGGGCAATTCTTTTGCCAAGGTGACAGCAATACAACCACTGCCTGTCCCAATATCTAAAATACGAGAAGTAGAAGAAATCTCTTTCAACATTATTTCCACCAGTTCTTCCGTTTCAGGACGTGGAATAAGAACACCGGAAGCTACCTGAAATGCTCTCCCCAGGAAACGTGCTTCTCCTAAAATATATTGTATTGGTTCAAAATTCCGTAAACGCCTGAGAAGGCTTTGCAATTCCTGTTCTGCTTTTGCAGATAAAGTTATATCTTTGCCCAAATAATAATCCACAACCGGCTGCCCCAGAATCTCGCAACAGATAAGTCTGGACAAATTTCCGGCTTCCTGCGGTGTATAATAATCCTGCAGTTCACGGCGGATATAAGAGGCAGTAATATTCATAAATGGATATTTTGGGGATTCTTCGTCAGTTCTATTACCGAACCAAGATGAGACCCGGTCCGTATCAAGTCCGTACCAAGTCCGTGTCAAGTCCAAGCGTATAGATACGGAGATGGTACGGACTTGGTAGACACCGGACAGGTATCGGGTATATCACCGGGAAACCTGTATCCCAAACAACGAAGAATCCATTTTGGAGTGCAAAAGTAAGAATTATCGTAGAAAGATAACACACATGGAAGAAGAAAAATATATGCGTCGCTGTATACAGCTGGCACAGAACGGATTTTGCAACGCAGCCCCTAATCCAATGGTAGGGGCAGTCATCGTATGTGATGGGAAAATTATCGGAGAAGGGTATCATGTACGCTGCGGAGAAGCGCATGCTGAAGTAAACGCCATTCGTTCCGTAAAAGACACTTCATTATTGAAACATTCAACTATTTACGTCAGTCTTGAACCTTGTTCCCATCATGGGAAAACACCGCCCTGTGCTGATTTGATTATTGAGAAACAAATTCCCCGCATTGTTATCGGTTGCCAAGACCCTTTTTCAAAAGTCGCCGGACGAGGTATACAAAAGCTAAAGGATGCCGGACGGGAAGTGATCGTAGGAGTGTTGGAGAATGAATGCCGATACCTCATCAGACGTTTCATCACTTTCCATACCTTACATCGCCCGTATATCACCCTAAAATGGGCAGAGTCAGCAGATGGATTCATTGATTTACACCGGAACGAAGGTAATCCTGTTATCCTATCCACTCCGTTGACTTCCATGCTGGTACATAAAAAGCGTGCAGAGCATACTGCCATACTTATAGGCACACGCACTGCCGAACTGGACAATCCTTCCCTTAATGTACGCAACTGGTATGGACGTTCTCCCGTACGCCTTGTTATCGACCGAAAGCTGAGCCTGTCACCGACACTCCATTTGTTTGATGGCAGCGTACCGACACTCGTATTCACCGAACACTCCCATAATTCCCTACCCAACATAGAGTATCTTCCAATAAACTTCGAACAAGATATATTGCCCCAGATCATGCAAATTCTGTACGAGCGCAATCTCCAATCCCTTTTAGTAGAAGGCGGGAGTACCTTACTGCAATCTTTCATTGATACCAATCTTTGGGATGAAGCATTTGTCGAAGAGAGCCCCATTCACCTGATATCTGGTGTTAATGCACCTAAAATGAACGATAAAATTAGTTATGTCAACGAACAATATTTCAGTAGAAGTATACGGCATTACACTACGACAAAATAGTGCGAATCACCTCATTTTGATGCTTTTTAATCGAGAAAAACGGGCATATTATCTATAATTTTATATAAAACTTGCCTGTTATGCTGTTTATCGAGAAAAATGTTCCTATTTTTGCAACTTGTAAATAAACACTATCTTTAGAAATGAGAATAAAGTTTTTATCCGTAATCATGAGTTTTCTTCTTATGTCGATTGCCATAAGTTCGTACCTTAACTCAGATGATAATTATGAATACAGTTCCGACGCAACGATACGTGCCTTTGGTCTTGACACCATAAAAAAAGGTATATATTATAAGTTTACGATTGACCAACTGAAAAGAGAAATTTATAATGTTGACTCACTTCCTGTTGGATCAGACACCATCATAGACAGGATATTGATTGATACACTCAATGTTACGGGTTGGGTTACATCCGGTTTACAAGATACACTATTCAACAACCTTACTGACTCCGTTGACTTGAGAGAACCGATCACCCTGAAAGTACATGCAGCTGACGGAGTTACTACCCGTGAATATAAAATCACAGTAAATGTTCACAAGCAGGATCCGGATTCACTAATCTGGAGAGAAGCGTCATCATTACCTACTTCACCTGCCGCCAACAAGCAGAAATCAGTAATTCTTAAAAATGATGCCGAAGAAGAAAATCTATTTGTCTATACTTCTACAACATCAGCATACCGCAGTTCATTAGGAAACCCAGCCCACTTATCTTGGAATCCCATCGGAGTTACGGGCATGCCTGCCAATACAGATTTGGGATCTATTGTAAGCTTCAAAAACCAACTTTTTTGTAGCCACCCCAAGTGGAGAAGTATTCTGTTCAGATAATGGCAATGTATGGGTAAATGCCGGCATACAGGAAGTTAAAGAGAACAAAGAGGTGCAGTCCATGCAAATGAGCACACTGGTTGCTATACTTGAAGCTGATGCACTAACAGGCATATCAGAGGAAACGTTGATTGGTATTCTTCTGGATGGAGGTCAAAAATACTTTTGCATAAGTACTGACGGTAAAAACTGGACAAGAAGCAAAGAAACAGTATCCAATGATTTCCCGGTAAAAGACATATATGCTACTGTATTTACGAATGCAAGCGGTATCAAGCAAACAGTAGTAGTGGGTAAAACGGAAACGTCTGCCAAAGCAGTAGTCCCCTGGTTCACAATGGATGGATTGACATGGGCTGACATGAGTACCCCAAGTGATTTCTATTGTCCGGCTATGGAGAATCCAGCCATCATGTATTATGGAGGTTTGTTCCACATGATGGGTGGAAAATTTGAAACGATCTACTCTTCACGTGTAGGTATCGCCTGGAATGAATCTGCTGATAAATTCAAGTATGCAATGAAAAAGACAGTAACTCCGGGAGAAGATGAAGACGACGAAGAAGAAGTTACATACGAAAGCCTCTTCAAGGACAAAGGAGATTATTCTTTGACTATTGATAAGAATCATTATATTTGGATTGTATGGAACGACGGTAGTGTATGGCGAGGCCGTCTAAACAAACTGGGTTTCAAGATACAATAATAAAATAGTCAATTTTCCGTTTCCTTAATAAATAAGGAGTAATAAGAAAACGGTATGACTATTACAAGAAATATAAAAATAGTATTTTTTCTACTCATGTTCCCTTTCTGTTGCGTCATTGCGCAAGAGGAATATACTTGGGAACTGGGGGGAGCCATTGGAGGGAGTTTTTATATGGGAGATGCGAATAGCAGTACCCTGTTTAAGAACACAGGAATAGCGGGAGGTTTCATAGCCCGGTACTTACTGAATCCACACATGGCAATAAAAGGTAACCTGACAGCCGGCAGGATTTCCGGCGACACGAGAGATTTCAAAAATGTATATCCAAATGAAGAATACGCCACCTTCAAACGGACGATATTCGATTTAGGAGTGCAATTTGAATATAACTTTTTGGGATATGGTATCGGTAACACGTACCGGGGTGACCGTCGGTTTACACCTTATATATTAGGTGGATTAGGTTTTACGTTTGCACCAAAACCTGTAAAAACGGTCTTCACTATGAACATTCCCATTGGAGTGGGAGTGAAATTCAAAGCAACCCCGCGCATCAATATAGGATGTGAGTTTACGATGCGGTTCAGTCTTAGCGACCAGTTGGATGTTACCCAACGGGAAGGCTTGCAACTGGAAGACCCGTACCAGATAAAAGGAAAAGGTTGGAAGAATAAAGATAGTTACGCATTTACTGTCTTTTTCATCACCTACGACCTCTTCCCAAGATGTAAGGAATGTAACAACTAAAAAAAGATGCAATATAAAGAACAAATTGATTTGAGCCGGATACCCCAGCATGTGGCGATTATCATGGACGGCAACGGACGATGGGCGAAGCAGCGTGGACACGAACGCAGCTACGGACATCAGGTCGGTGCAGAGACCGTTCATGTGATAGCCGAAGAAGCCGCCAGGCTGGGCATCAGATATCTGACCCTATATACGTTCTCAACCGAAAACTGGAACCGTCCTACAGACGAAGTTGCTGCTCTGATGAGCCTTCTTTTCGATTCCATCGAAGAAGATACGTTCATGAAGAACAACATTAGCTTCCGGATTATCGGAGATATAGAAAAGTTACCCGCAAATGTACAAACCCGTTTATACAATTGCGTAGAAAATACATCTAAGAATACAGGCATGTGCCTGGTACTTGCCCTTAGCTACTCTTCACGTTGGGAAATAACAGAAGCCAGCCGGCAAATAGCTGTCTTGGTACAGAAAGGAGAATTGACACCCGAACAAATCAACTGCGATTTAATGTCAAAGCACCTGACAACCAGCTTCATGCCTGACCCCGACTTGTTGATACGCACCGGTGGAGAAATCCGCCTGAGCAATTACCTACTTTGGCAATGCGCGTATTCGGAACTTTACTTTTGCGAAACCTATTGGCCCGATTTTCGGGAAGAAGAACTTCGTAAAGCCATTTGCGACTACCAGAGACGGGAACGCAGATTCGGCAAAATCAGTGAACAAATCAGTTAAACTCAAACATATTTAATCCAAAACATAAATGCACTATCGTATTTTCTCTATACTCACAGCGTTTATCTGCCTCTTTGGTTGTGTATTGACAAGCGCGGCTCAAGATGCCAATGGCACCGATGACGATGCAGCAAAACCGGTTATTCTCTACTCGGGAGCACCCAAAAAGTATGAAATTGCAGAAATTAAAGTAGAAGGGGTAAAGAACTATGAGGACTATGTACTCATCGGACTATCCGGTTTGTCTGTAGGACAAACAATTACAATACCGGGTGAGGAAGTCACTCAGGCTTGTAAGCGTTACTGGAAGCATGGTTTATTCTCCAACGTCCAAATCACCGCAGACAAGATAGAAGGTGACAAGATTTGGCTAACAATCCATCTGACTCAACGCCCTCGTGTCTCTGAAATTCGTTACCACGGAGTGAAGAAATCAGAGCGTGAAGATATCGAGAGCCGGATCGGTATGATCAAGGGCGGACAGGTGACACCCAATGTGATCGACCGTGCCAAGACTCTTATCAAACGCTATTTTGACGATAAGGGCTTTAAGAACGCAGAAGTCATCATCGCACAGAAAGACGATGTATCCAACGAGAACCAAGTAATCGTAGATATCGACATCGACAAAAAAGAGAAGGTAAAAGTGCATGAAATCACCATCGTTGGTAATGAAGCGATCGCAACCAAGAAGTTGAAACGCATCATGAAGAAAACCAACGAAAAGAATAAATTGCTCAATCTGTTCCGTACCAAAAAGTTCGTAGAAGAAAACTTCGAGGCAGACAAGCAGTTGATCATCGACAAGTACAACGAGTTGGGTTATCGCGATGCTATGATCGTAGAAGACAGCATCAAGCCGTATGATGACCGCACCGTGGATATCTTCATGAAGATTGATGAAGGAGAGAAATATTATCTGCGTAATGTAACGTGGGTAGGTAATACTCTGTATCCTTCCGAACAGTTGAACTTTATGCTCCGTATGAAGAAAGGTGACGTATACAACCAGAAATTGCTGGAAGAACGTACCATGTCAGACGAAGATGCTATCGGTAACCTCTACTACAACAACGGTTATTTGTTCTACAGCCTTGAACCCGTAGAAGTAAATATCGTAGGAGACTCTATCGACTTGGAAATGCGTATTTATGAAGGCCGTCAGGCTACTATCAATAAGGTTAGCATCAATGGTAACGACCGCTTGTACGAAAACGTTGTTCGTCGTGAACTCCGTACCCGTCCGGGTGACCTGTTCAGCCGTGAAGACCTGATGCGTTCTATGCGTGAAATCCAGCAGATGGGACATTTCGACCCGGAACAAATTAAACCGGATATCCAGCCAAGACCGGAAGACGGAACAGTGGATATAGGTTACGATCTGGTATCCAAAGCTAACGACCAGGTAGAATTCTCCGCTGGTTGGGGACAAACCGGTATCATCGGTAAGCTGAGTTTGAAGTTCACCAACTTCTCACTTGCAAACTTACTGCATCCGGGTGAAAACTATCGTGGTATCCTGCCGCAGGGTGATGGTCAGACCTTGACTCTCAGTGGACAAACCAATGCCAAGTATTATCAATCCTATAGCATTTCATTCTACGATCCATGGTTCGGTGGTAAACGTCCGAATGCATTCTCTCTGTCAGCATTCTATTCTGTACAGACAGACATCAGCAGCCGTTACTACAACTCAGCATACATGAACAGCTACTACAACAGTATGTATAGCGGTATGTATGGCTACGGTATGTACAACTACGGTAACTATAACAGTTATGAAAACTATTATGACCCTGATAAGTCTATCAAGATGTTCGGTGTAGCCGCTATGTTCGGTAAGCGTTTGAAATGGCCGGATGACTACTTCCAGTTCACTGCTGAGTTATCCTACCAACGCTATATCCTAAGCGACTGGCAATACTTCCCTGTAACAAATGGTAAGTGTAATAACCTCAGCATCAACCTGACTTTGTCTCGTAGTTCTATCGATAATCCGATCTATCCCCGTTCAGGTTCTGAATTCTCATTGTCTGTACAGTTGACTCCGCCGTACTCACTGTTCGATGGAACTGACTACAGCAAATACAGTACCAGCAACCAGGATGATATGAACAAAATGCACAAATGGATTGAATACCACAAATGGAAATTCAAATCCAAAGTGTACATCCCGTTGATGGACCCGATAGCAGTAAAACGTACTCCGGTATTGATGGGTCGTGTTGAATTTGGTTTGTTGGGACATTACAACAAGTATAAGAAGTCTCCGTTCGAAACATTCGACGTGGGTGGTGACGGTATGACCGGCTACTCCAGCTACGCAACGGAAAGTATCACTCTTCGTGGTTATGAAAACAGTTCATTGACTCCTTACGGCTACGAAGGTTATGCTTATACCCGTCTCGGACTTGAGTTAAGATATCCGCTGATGCTGGAAACAAATACCAGTATTTATGCGTTAGGTTTTGTAGAAGCCGGTAATGCATGGCACGATGTAAAGAACTTCAATCCGTTCGAATTGAAACGTTCTGCAGGTGTTGGTGTCCGTATCTTCCTGCCGATGATCGGTATGATGGGTATTGACTGGGCTTATGGTTTCGATAAAATACGTGGTTCGAAAGATTACGGTGGCAGTCAGTTCCACTTTATCTTAGGACAGGAATTCTAATTGTATCACAAAAACCAAACGTTATGAGAAAGTCTGTTTTATTAATGATCTTGCTGTTTGCCGTAGGCATGACAGCCAGTGCACAAAAGTTTGCCTTGATTGACATGGAGTATATCCTGAAGAACATTCCGGCATACGAACGTGCTAACGAACAGTTGAACCAGGTTTCCAAGAAATGGCAAAGTGAAGTAGAAAAAGTTGCCGAGGAAGCCAAAACGTTGTACAAGAACTATCAATCGGAAGCCGTCTTCCTTTCTGAAGAACAAAAAGGAAAGAAAGAGGAAGCGATTGTCGCTAAGGAGAAAGAAGCCGCTGAACTTCGCCGCACTTATTTTGGACCTGAAGGGGAATTATTCAAGAAACGTGAAAGTCTGATGCAACCCATTCAGGATGAGATTTATAATGCGGTTAAAGAAATATCGGAGCAGAAAGGATATTCGGTAGTTGTAGACCGGGCATCCGCAACAAGCATTATTTTTGCTTCTCCGCGTATTGACATCAGCAATGAAGTGCTTGAGAAGTTAGGATATTCAAATTAATTTCATACATTTGCTAGTCGAATATAGGCGGCATCTCAGTATTAAAAATAAGCTGGCTTATTTTGTTTTACATTTGCTTTGCATTATATTTGCACCAAACAACGACTAATTATTAAAATAAACAATAAACATTATGCTTAAAAAAATTGCACTACTCGTAGTACTATTCGCTCTTCCGTTAGGAGCGATGGCACAAAAATTCGCTCACATGAACTCTCAGGAGGTTATTGTTGCTATGCCGGAATATACTAAAGCACAAGCTGACCTTGACGCTATGTCAAAACAGTATCAGGAAGAAATGCAGCGTTCTCAAACTGAATTCAATAAGAAAGTTCAGGAATTCCAGCAACAAGCAGACTCTCTGCCGAAGAATATTGTAGAAAGACGCCAAAAAGAATTGCAGGACATGGCTCAAAGACAAGAAGAGTTCCAGCAAGATGCTTATCAAAACATGCAGAAAGCACAGCAAGATGCTTTAGTGCCTATCTATAAGAAATTGGATGAAGCTATTCAAGCTGTAGGTAAAGCAGAAGGTGTAATCTACATCTTCGACCTGGCTCGTACACCGATACCTTATGTAGGTTCAGAAAGTGTAGATGTTACCGCTAAAGTAAAAACTCAGTTGGGTATCAAATAAGAAGACTCATCGTTTAAAGATATAAAAAGGCGTGGACTGCATACAGTCCACGCCTTTTTATATCTTTAGATAAGATAAGCTGCATCTCAGCATAACTTTTTCATGCAAGCATGAAAGTTCTGCATTCGATTTAAATTATCTTTGCAACGTGTACTAAGCTTTTCCAGTATGAAACAAGAATTACCTACTATTCCCGGTCCTATCGGTGTATTCGACTCCGGATATGGCGGACTTACCATCTTGAGTAAGATACGTGAAGCCTTGCCTCAATATGACTATATCTATTTAGGAGATAATGCACGTACGCCCTACGGCATACGGTCTTTCGAAATCGTATATGAATTCACACTACAGGCAGTCACTAAACTGTTTGAGATGGGATGTCATCTCGTTATCCTGGCTTGCAATACGGCATCTGCCAAAGCATTACGCAGCATACAGATCAATGATTTACCCGAAATGGATCCGGCACGCCGTGTATTGGGTGTCATCCGCCCTACCGTTGAATGTATAGGCAGTATTACACAGAGTCGCCATGTCGGTGTTCTTGCCACAGCAGGAACCATTAAATCAGAATCCTATCCGTTGGAAATTCATAAGCTTTTTCCGGATATTCAGGTAGCGGGTGAAGCTTGTCCGTTATGGGTATCTCTCGTAGAAAACAACGAAGCGGAAGGAGACGGGACAGATTACTTCGTTCGTAAATACATCAATGAACTGCTGGCAAAAGACACGCAGATTGATACCGTGATTCTTGGCTGCACTCATTATCCTTTGCTATTACCTAAAATAAAGAAGCATATGCCGGACGGCATCGCTACAGTGACGCAAGGTGAACTGGTAGCCGACAGCTTGAAAGACTACTTCCGCCGACATCCTGAAATGGATGCCAAATGTACCAAAGGTGGAAACTGTACTTACTACACCACGGAAGCAGAAGAGAAGTTCATAGAGTCAGCATCCACTTTCCTGAACGAAGCGGTAACCGTACAGCGAATAGAGTTATAATCATTAATATTTGACGGTAAAACAAATCTTTTCTCCGAAATACTTGTTATATTTGTAATATATAAACCTATTAATACTTACCATTATGAAATCAACAGACTATAGCCGCACAGTTGAAGTGTTCAAAGGATCACCGTGGGAAGCAGAACTTGTTAAAGGTCTACTCGAAAACAATGGTATAGCAACTATTATCAAAGACGGGCTTATGAGCACCATTGCACCTTATATAGCACCAGATGTAACCATTCTCGTCAGTGAGGAAAGATATGAAGACGCCATGGAGATAATCCGTGAGCGTGATAAAGGGAAAGACGAAGAATAATTCTTTCACTTTCCTTCTGAAACCACATAAGAACGATATACAACACATGGAACAACAATTTTCGAGAATAGCTGTAAAGGTAGGCAGCAATGTCCTGACGCGCCGTGATGGTACTCTGGACGTAACACGTATGTCTGCCTTAGTCGACCAGATAGCTGAACTGCATAAGACAGGAGTAGAAATTATACTTGTCTCATCCGGAGCCGTAGCTTCCGGACGTAGTGAAGTGCATTCTGCCAAGAAATTGGACAGTGTAGATCAGCGTCAGCTTTTCTCTGCCGTGGGGCAAGCTAAACTTATCAACCGTTATTACGAACTCTTTCGGGAGCATGGCATTGCTGTAGGACAGGTGCTGACTATGAAAGAGAATTTTGCTACGCGCAGGCATTATCTCAATCAAAAGAACTGTATGACGGTAATGCTGGAAAATGGAGTCATACCTATTGTCAACGAAAACGATACAATCTCTGTAAGTGAACTGATGTTTACGGACAATGATGAGTTGTCCGGCTTGATAGCATCCATGATGGATGCGCAGGCATTGATTATTCTTAGTAATATCGACGGTATTTATAACGGTTCTCCTGCCGATCCCGCTTCTGAAGTCATCCGGGAAATCGGCCAGGGGAAAGATCTCTCTTCTTATATACAGACTTCCAAATCCAGCTTCGGCCGTGGCGGAATGCTTACCAAAACCAATATCGCCCGTAAAGTGGCCGATGAAGGCATTACCGTTATCATCGCCAATGGTAAACGGGATAACATTCTTGTCGATTTGATTCAGCATGCTGAAACAACATTGTGCACCCGCTTTATCCCTTCTCCGGAGCCCGTATCAAGTGTCAAGAAATGGATTGCCCATAGCGAAGGCTTTGCCAAAGGTGAACTGCACATCAATTATTGTGCTACGGAACTGCTTTTTTCGGATAAGGCAGTCAGCATTCTGCCTGTAGGCATCATCGACGTCATTGGTGAATTTGAGAAGGATGATATCGTGCGGATTGTTGACTTCGGAGGCAAACCCATCGGTGTGGGCAAAGCAAACTGTGACTCCACACAGGCCCGTGAAGCAATGGGAAAGCATGGCAAGAAACCGGTAGTACATTACGATTATTTATATATAGAATAGACAAGCCAATTCATCGAATATGAGATTCCCTGTTCACATTCAATATCATGGGTAGAACCGATGTGAACAGGGAATCGTTTTGTTTAGTGATTTAGAGTCTCTTCAAACTTGCTTATATAACTATTCTTCTAACTTTTCAATATAGTCATAAAGCTCATTTGAGATTTCATAATAGACACCATCCGAATAGATGACACCACTATCTACACAATACTCCGTTGTATCCGAAGGGGATATAAGATAAAGTTTGCATCGAGTATCTATTGAGTTTATAGATAAAGAATCTATTCTTTTTAGATTGTCTATATATGTTTTCAACAAACTGATTTCATTAGGTTCTACAATAGTATCTTTCTTCATACTATCACAGAAGACTCTTTCAAATTCTTCACAAGATACATCAACAATAGTAAAAATACCAATTAAATTTACATGATGTAATACAACCATTTTGATGTCAACATCATTTCTGGCCATCGTAATTTCTTCTGAAACCTTCCTTTCTGTTTTTAAAGAGCAACAAGAAAAAAGTAACAGAATAAGCAAAAATACCACATTCTTCATCATTTAGGTATTATTATTATTTCATCCTTAATTTCAGTTGACGTGGAACTTTTCATTTCATACAATGTTCCACCATGATCCTTTCGGGTAACTTCACCATCTTTAATTTCTCCCAATTTTTTTTTGCAGTTTCTTGTTCAGAACCAGTAATGACCCTTTCCTCCTCTTTATTTGTATAAGGGTTAGTTAAATCTCTTTTCCCATCTGCTTTTTGTTGTTCCGGGTTTTGATCATGTTGTAATGCATGATCCACTTCATGATTAAGTACAGATGTTGCAGATAACATAATGCCTTCATTCGTTAAAAGTCCATGTTTTGAAGCCCAAGTAATTGTCTTATTTTCAGTATCATATTTGCTACCTGCTTCAGATGATTCTGCAATATAATACACTTTATCCGATTTTTCCAGCTTAGCTAGCATGCCTCCCGCACCACGACTATTCAAATACTGAACTGACTTAGCAAAATCTTGTTTAAATTGAGCCGAAACTCCTGGAGCAAAATAGACTTTTCTTCCATCTGAATCTACAAATATTACAGGATTATTCATGCAATACGCATACGGACTCACCTCATAATACTTCTCCGCCAACGGATCCATCGTTGTAAACCGTCCCAGCGCAGCATCATAATGCCGTGCACCGTAATCCACCCAGTTCAGC
>Ga0192241_10134_pt1 | contig 40826 bp, 22 predicted proteins | sample Koala_Koa27_I3_FD_131239 | JGI IMG/M metagenome (GOLD analysis project Ga0192241, IMG submission 131239) | Enriched cells from koala feces incubated with labeled cellulose particles, San Francisco Zoo, California, United States - Koala_Koa2-7_I3 ... | reverse complement strand
AATCAGCCGGCTGACTGGCCGGCTGATTTTAAAATCGTCAAACTATTATATTAGTTTTTAGGAAGGGCTTCTTTAACGACCATCATACGGCCTTCATATTCTGCTCCGTTAAGTTCGCTGATCGCTTTCTTCGCTTCATCTATATCGGGCATTTCAATAAAAGCAAAGCCTTTAGATCTTCTGGTATCCCGATCGACAATCAGTTTCACTGAGTCTACAGTTCCATACTCTTCCATTACGTGTCTCAAATCTCCTTCCCCCACATTATAGCTGAGGTTTCCTACATACATGTTCATAAAAATAAATATAAATAAATGAATAATACAGCAAAAAAGTTGTGGAAGTTCTAAAGTCAGAGATGAAAATTCTCAGGTGAAGATCACAAGAGGAGAGACATGAAAGAATTTAAGAGCAATGCAAACTTTTAATTGCTTGTTTCGAACAAAGGAACATCTTTACTTCGATAAAGTATCACAAATGGCAGGATATTTTTAATCTTATACTCTTTTTTGTGAAAATAGGTCAAATATTAACCAAAGATCAGCCTATTCATTCATATTAGGCTACCTACACACCCGACAAATGAGAGTTGATTTGCCGGAAGCATGACCACAACCCTCTCTCACAGCCTATATAGCAGGTGGTTTGAGGGAATTTCAATCCTGGCGGAGAAACAGATAAATTATGGAAAACCAAAAGAGAAGTATAAAAAAACTCCTACCTTTGCCAGCGGTATCAACAGAAGCATTTACATGGAGTACAGATTAAATAAGTATATCAGCAGTTCGGGATTCTGTTCCCGTCGCGAGGCCGACCGGTTTATAGAAGAAGGAAAAGTGACGATCAACGGCAGGCGGGCCTCCATAGGGATGCGTGTGCTTCCCGGACAGAAGGTAAAGGTAAACGGGCAACTTATTGTCAATGATATAGAGCCTGTGTACATAGCTTTCAACAAGCCTGTAGGGGTAGTAAGTACCAGCGACCCGCAGGAGAAAGACAACATTGTCGATTTCATCAGCCACGAGCAACGTATATTTCCTATCGGACGGCTCGACAAAGATTCACAGGGACTGATCTTGCTGACCAACAACGGAGACATCGTCAACAAGATATTACGGGCGGGCAACCGTCACAAAAAGGAGTATCTGGTGCGGGTGAATAAGCCTGTAACCAAAGAGTTCCTGACCCGTATGGCACAGGGTGTTCTTATTCTGGACAGGGTAACGCGCAGGTGTGAGATCAAAGAAATAAACCCGTATGTGTTCCGGATCTCCCTGATACAGGGACTTAACAGGCAGATCAGACGCATGTGTGAGTATTTTGACTATGAGGTGGTCAAACTGGAGCGCATCCAGATCATGAATATCAAACTTGGCAATCTGGGACAAGGTAACTGGAGAAATCTCACGGAACCGGAACTGGAGGTATTGTTCGATATGCTGGAAGATTCGGAAAAAACGGCCGCGACGAAAAAAAAGATCCGAACAGCAACAAAAGATTCAATAAGGCGCTGGAGAAAGCGGACCTGAAGAAAGACTACCGCAAAGCTACCTCTGTGTCTAAACTCACCAGGAACTCTAACGCGCCCAGACGAACAGCTTCCGCACAGACGGAAGATGCCGCCGAAAGGCCGAAACGCGGAAAGAAAGCAAGAAAAACCAGCGGACTGAGAGTAGGCAAACAAAAAGTAGCAGCTAACAAGCCCAGACGAACTGCCGCTCCTGCTCCCAAAAGAGGAAAATAGCCCGACTGCTGCTCCGACAGATTTCCGGCGGGGGTTCGGGACCTCTTGCTCTTTCTTCTGCCTTCTTCCGGCCGGAGCTTCCGGCTTTCAGGGCTCAGACAATCTGCTATATTCATCTCGTACAGAGCACCCTGTGACTAAAAAGAGGCCGGAATAAAAAACACCCCGTTTCCTGACCGCTACCGCCCTAAACAGTAACTCTCCATTTCCGGCGATCACGGTACTGAGCGAGGCGCGAAAATAAAAAAATCGTTTTGGTTTAACAAATTTAAACTAAACCGGACATATTTGTCCGCTACTTCCGCCGGAATGTACCCCAGCTTTGCAAAAAAAAATAACCGATAAACCCAAATACCTGAAAAAAATAAATTAACCTAATAATTCTATTGTATGAAAGATCTCAGATTTATCAAGCACCCGGCAGACACGCTGTACAACAACCAATTCGCACTGTTTGTACAGAAGGAAGGATACAAAGGATACGGAATTTACCCGGCACTGATGGAAAACTTTTTCGGACAACCCGGATACCAGTCGCCACTGAAAACCATCGGACTACTGGCAACCAGACTCGGAATCAAGAAAACAGTGCTACTGCGCCTCATCACGGAATATGGACTCTTCCAACTGACCGAAACACACTTCGCGGCTTCCCAACTGGCCACAACCAGGCAAAGAAACACACGCCCCTGCTGCCAGCCACAAACACCTGAAACAGCCACTACCCAGGAACAACAACAAACACAGGAAAAGCAAACGCGGACAAACCTGCCAAAAAGCATCGACAAAGAAACAGCCAATGAACAAACAAAGAGCGTTCAACGAAACAATCTGCCTTCTAACATGCTGATTATCAATAAAACTTCAAATAGACAAGAAAAGACAAGAAAAGAAAAAGAAAAGAATATACTCACACACTATAACGCGCGCGCGCGTGAGACTATGAAGCCTGCAGACAAAAAAACGAACAGGCACAAGCACACACCCACACAGAGCCGTAGGCAGAAACATACGAAGAAACAGACACAGACACAAACGCGCAGGCAATCCGGCAACCACGCATCAGACACATCATCCGCCAGATACCCCAACACAAACACTGGCTGGGCAACATCGTAAAAAACGCCTCACAGGGAAAGCTCATTGCCACGCACTTAACACAACTGCTAACAGGGTTCGAGAACTATCTCTGCCTGACGGTACAGGAGAAGACCGTAGAAAACATAGAAGATGCCAAACGAAGGTTCTAACTACTGGATGGTATCGCGGCAGGGGAAACAGGTCTTCAGCAGGCGCACGCAGACGCCCGCACCTCCACAGCAGGATAGCTACCGATACAAACAACACATCGGGGGCAAACGCACTTACTTCGGACAGCCCATACCCCGGGAGGCACCTTCCCGACCCAGTGAAAGGGCGGTATGGAACGAGCAGGCCAGGGAGTGGATCCTCTGAGAAGGGACAAGCACCCGCCCCGCTGGCAACACGCACCCGCGAACGCAGAGAAGACCCGGCACATACACACACGGAAAAATCAGGACAGCAGAAGATTTCCGGCAACCTGCCCGGGTACGGAAAAAGCACTGGAAACCCGAAAACCGCAGGTTTGGACCGTGCAAACGACCCGTTTGGACTGTGCAAACGAATGGTTTGAACCGTGCAAATGACGCATTTGAACCGTGCAAATGACGCGTTTGAACCGTGCAAACGGGAAACAGGGACTGAGTTGGGCCTTTTTTCCTGAAAAACAAGCCCGGAAGATCTGACAACGACATCCCCCGAATGTATAATTTAATTTACAATAAAAAAAGAACATCCATTTATCCGGAACCCATATCGTATGCAGCTATCTTTCTTCTGTCTTTATGCTTGCAGAACCTTTTGTGGCCAATCGTTAATTCTCTCGAAAAACCACCTGTTCTTCAATCTTTCTATGGGTACAAACTGTTTGTTGTCAATAAATTAATATGAACTATAAAAAAATAACCGTATGGTAAATCAGGAAGAAAAAAGAACAGTGAAGACGATAAATCCCGCTACCAACCAGGTAGAGAAAGAATTTCCCTATACCACGGATGAGCAGTTACAGTCTATTTTCGAGACAGCCGATAAGGCTTTTCAAGTATGGAAAAACACCTCTTTTGAGAACCGGAGCCAGTTGCTGACGCAGGTATCCGACCTGATGAGGCAGCGGATCGACGATCTGGCGCGTTTGTGCAGCATAGAGATGGGTAAGCTTTTCAAAGAGGCCAAAGGGGAGATCGAAGTCTGCATAACCATTCTCGACTATTATGCCCGGAACGGAAAAGAGATCCTGAAAGACAAGCCCATCGACATCCCGCAGGGCAAGGCTTTCATCGCTTATTCTCCCCTGGGTGTGGTATTCAGCATACAACCCTGGAATTTCCCTTTCTATCAGGTGATCCGCTCGGCGGCTCCTTCTCTCATGGCAGGAAATACGTATGTGCTGAAACACGCGGGAAACGTGCCTCAATGCGCGCTGGCCATCGAACAGCTCTTCAAAGACGCGGGCGCCGAGCCGGGGATCTTCAGCAACATCTTTGTTCCGGGTGCCCAGGCTTCGCAGCTGATAGCCAATGAATGTATCAAAGGAGTGACTTTCACCGGGAGTGAAGAGGCTGGTACCAGCGTGGCTTCACAGGCGGGAAAATACGCGAGAAAATCTGTTCTGGAACTGGGCGGAAGCGACCCTTGTCTGGTACTGGATGAGAATGATATAGAGGGCAGCGTAGAGATGGTGGCTATGGGCCGCCTTTCCAACAGCGGACAGATCTGTACCTCTCCCAAGCGCATCATTGTATTGGAATCTGTTGTAGACGAATTTATCGAAAAAGCCAAAGCCATCTATGAAAAGGTGAAAGTGGGCGATCCGCTGGCCGAGGATAGCCAGCTGGCTCCGCTGATGGGTGTCGGTGCCAGGGACAAGGTGCTGGAGCAGGTAAAAGATACGGTGCAGGCAGGTGCTACGCTGGTCTGCGGTGGCAAGCCGCTGGAAGGCGCGGGAGCCTATATGCAACCCACCATCCTTACGGGAATTAGACCCGGTATGCGTGCCTATTCGGAAGAGGTCTTCGGCCCTGTACTGGCAGTATACGCGGCGCGGAATGTGGAAGACGCGATCCGCCTGGCCAACGATACCCGCTATGGATTGGGGGCTACAGTGATCTGCCGCGACGAAGAGAAAGCCGTGGAAGTGGCCCGGCACATAGATTCGGGCATGGTCTTTATCAATCACATTACTACCTCTGTGCCTTATCTGCCGTTTGGCGGTGTGAAAAAATCGGGCTACGGAAGGGAATTACATCACGAGGGTATGAAGGAGTTTACCAATCACAAACTGATCCGTACCAGTTCGCCAGATGCCATGTATTGATCCGGTTGCCAAGGGACGGTCTGAAAAACAAACACAGAGGCTTTCCGACCGTCTCTTCGTAAATTCCGCTCTCTGTCCGGCAGTCGGGTGGCAGGATCTGTTGGTCAAGAGTTGTACAGCCCCCCGCACCGGATCTTCCCACGCGGGAAATTACACCCCGGAGAAAAAATATCCTTAGTTTTTCATCCGGGCTGTTTTTTCGGATGTATTTGCTCAAACCAGATCCTGTTGGTTCGACGTTGCTTAGTTCCGGGAACTTTCGATATGCCCATCAGGCGCGTATGCAGGACATTCAGTGGTGCGTACCTGTCCCATCCCTGGATGAAGATCATCCAGGAATTCCCTTTCCAAAACGTCCAGGCATAGGTCTCTTCGCTTTCCACTTCCCTGTTCCCTGCCGGATCGGTCGCCAGGTAACGGGTCACTTTGACCTGGTCTTCCGTAAAAGCCAGTTCGCAATAGCGACTGGTGCCTGGGTTTTCCTTACAGCTCTGATCTTCCAGGGCCCGGTAGGTTTTTCCTGCCAGGGAAAAAGAGGGTATTTTCCAGCTTATTTTATACCGGACCTGACTGTAATTATCCAAAAAGGTGATGTCTAAGCTCTCCACTCCTTCTCTTTCGGAAAACGTATACACGCCCGTCGTTCCAGAACCGCCTACATGCTCCCAGTTACCCTTATCTATGACACTGATCCCTGAGAGCCGGGCTGTTTTCTCTGCCTGTACCGCTGGTTGCCAGCGCAGTTTGAAAAACCACAGTTCCGAATGGGTATCGGGCGGCTGCCAGTCAAACTCTTCCGGATCCGATCCCGGGATTTCCGGCTCATGGAGTTCTTCTTCCCGAAAGCACACTTCGCAGCGATATACGCCTGCATGGAGGCTTAGTTTTACATAATCTACCCAGTCCGAACAATCGGTACCATCGATCTCGTAACTGACCACTTCACCCAGATATTCCCTATCCTGTGTATAGACAAGCTCAGCCAGAGAGCGTACAGGGAGATCCTCATCCGATGTTCCGGAACAGTCAGGCAGATACGCGCAGAACATATGCACGGAAAAAAAGAGGATACATACGGAGATTACAACCTGCTTTTTCATAAACATGTAAAAATGGGGTTCGCATATACAGGTATTTTAAACAACAGGTAAATATAAAAGAATTGTTTCTGAAAAACAAATTTTTTCTTCTTCTGTATTTCCTCGTTTACTCCTGCCTGTTGCGGATCGGATACTTCTGGCAACTGATAACTTACGAATAACTCGTAAATCACTCCTGTTTATGGCATCTTTATACCGATTTTCACCGTTTTCTTTCTATATTTGGTATTTCTCAGGGTTTTGTCTTACTATATGAAGATGGGACATGACATCTCTGTGAAAACCCTTCAGCATATTACGAAACGACGGGAGAAAAAATACAGAAGGCTACCCGCGGATCTGTTGTAAGAAGCAAAGGGATTTCCGATTGGAAAGAAGTTTTAAGTTATAAGTTTTAAGTTATAAGTTGTGACTTATAACTTATAAATTATAGATAGATGTAATTATACATATTTTGTCTTTTTCTTTTATTCTTATGTTCTTGGCTGATAAGAGAGCTATCATTCAGACTTAAAACTCAAAACTTAGAACTTAAAACTTAGAACTTAGAACTCAAAACTTAGAACTTAGCACTCAAAACTTAAATACAGCTTTATTTCAACTGACTTTGGATCCAGTCCAATTGTGCGTACCGGGTAGCGGTAGACACCCAGTGCTCGTTGACCGGGGTGATCAGTGCCTCTTTGGGACAGGTAAGGACATTATAGACCGCGTAGCTGGTAGTGGGAGGACAGACATTGTCGTTGAATCCCCAGGTCAGGAATACCGGCACGGTGATGCGACGGGCAAAATTGATCACGTCGTAGTAGGCCAGTGTCCGGATCACTTCAGGAGTCAGTTCCACTCCTTTGTATGCGCGTCCGAAGTGAGGATATCCACCGGTGCGTCCTTTTTCGGCATATCCTGCCATATCGGAGAGAGCCGGATGGTTGGCTACGCAGGCAGTGATACGGCTGTCGAGCGAGGCAAGGATCAGCGCCAACGCTCCTCCCTGACTACCGCCCTGGGCAATCAGGTTCGCGCCGTCCCACTCCGGAAGGGTACACACATAGTCTACTACACGTACGCAAGCCAGGTACACCCGTTTCATGTAGTAGGTATCGCGGTGGGCGATGCTATTGGCTAAGTAGCCGTTCCGGTGATGATCTCCGAAGGTGCGGGAGATGTCTCTGTAGGTCTCCGCGTCCAGAGCAGGGTTGATGCCGTGGATCTCCATATCCAGACGGATGCAGTTGTTTTCCGCGTAAAACAGGGTCTTGAGCGGGTCCATCGGCTTCACACCGGCTCCCGGAGGAGATACCACCACCGGGTAGCGACCCTCCGCGCGAGGTTTGGTGAGGTAGCCATAGACAAACTGTCCGGGACGGTGACATTGCAACTTCACCAGGTAACACGCTACCTTGTCGGAAGAGTATGCTTCTACGTATTTCACTTCGGGAAGCATGGGACAGTGGGCCTGCTCTTCCAGCGCTTGTTTCCAGAAATCTTCGAAATCATCGGGCATCTGTGTATAGGGTACGATCTGTTCCGGTGAGAACCCGACTTTGATGTGATGCTTATAGGTGCGGCCGCGGGCCTGGAGACTCAGCTGGCAATCGCGGAAACCGGGTTTGTCCATGGTACCGATAGCGATGCGGGCCGTTCCGTCTTTGAGCGTTACCGATCCCCGCGTATCGGGTTCCAGGCAATCCTGACCAATGCTGTATGTGATCTCCTGATTGTCTAAAAGCACTCCGTATTCATAGACAGCAACGGCAATCGTAGCGTTCTCACCTGTCTGATAGATCCAATCGGTACGATCGGGAGTGGTGACCCAGAGAATATCACTCTGATGCGGATAGTTCTGTGCCGCGATATGCAGGGAAACACATACACATAAAATAATGAAAAGAAATGGCTTGTTCATGGTTTTATTTGTTTGGGGTATGCAAAGAAACAAAAAAAGTTTTAAGTTCTGAGTTCTAAGTTTTAAGTTCTGAATGACAGTTCTCTTATCAGCCAAGAAGATTAAGAATAAAAGAAAAAGACAAAATATGTATCATTACATCTATCTATAAGTGATAAGTCACAACTTATAACTTATAACTTAAAACTTCTTTCCAATCGTACATCGTAAATCCGTCAATCGTAAATCCCTTCATATTCCTGGCCGTTTACACTCACATGGTCGAACCGGATATTCTCTACCCCCACGATCATATGTATATCGGGATGGGCGACTCCGTTGAACGCACAATTCTTCACATAGATATCCCGGACCCGGATCTTATCGTCGAAACCATCCAGGTGCATTACATACTGGCTCTTGTTGCTGGTGATATGCTCCAGGTGGATGTTGTGAAAATAGGGAGGATACGGACCATCGGTCACTCCCCAGTACTTGAGTTCCATTCCGAGGACAGACTGCCTGCACTCCCCTACTTCGATACGACGCACATAGACATTTTTCACCTCTCCGCCCCGCTCGGCACTGGATTTGATGCGGATGACGCGGTCTAAGCGCGGGCTGTCCATCCGGCAATTCTCTACCCAGACGTTGTAGCACCCGCCTGTGACTTCACTGCCGATGGCTACTCCGGCGTGCCCGTCTTTCATGACACAGTCGCGGACAATAATGTTTTCGCAGGGAATGTTCCAGAAGCGTCCGTCCTCATCGCGTCCGGACTTGATGGCGATGCAGTCGTCTCCGGTATCGAAATAACAACCTTCGATCAGCACGTTTTTGCACGATTCCGGATCGCAACCGTCGTTGTTGTTGCCATGGCTGATCATCTTCACCCCTCTGACGGTAACATTCTCAGAGAGCAGAGGATGGATCAGCCAGAAGGGCGAACGAAGCAGGGTGAAGCCTTCCAGAAGCACGTCCCGGCACTTATATAGGTTGATAAACTGCGGACGGATGCCCTCTTCTCCCCGGAAAATACGCTCTTCAAAAGGAGTCTGGTCTGCCTTCATCTGGTACAGTACGGATTTCTCGTCTGTCCGGGTGCCATCGGGCTGGGTCTGCCGCATACGCCTGGCACGTCCAAACCAGTTGTCTTCCGAAGCCTGACCGTCCATCACTCCGTTGCCGGTAATGGCTATATGAGTCTCTTCATATGCATAGATCAGTGGAGAGAGGTTGTAACAATCGATCCCCTCTATGCGGGTACGAACCACGTCAAACAGGTGGGGATCGGTTACAAACAACAACCGGGCACCGTCTGCAAGGTGCAGATTAACACGCGACCTGAGTCTAACGGGCCCCGTAAGGAATTCTCCGTCCGGTATCACAACGCGGCCGCCCCCTTCCGCAGCACAATGCTCAATGGCTTTCCGGATGGCTTCGGTATAGAGAGTATCCGCGGGATTATGATAGTTGGTCATGATAAAATCCCGGTCGGGAAATACAGGAGCTACAATGGCGTTGTATACATCGGCCATCTCTCTCCATGGATCGGTTTCTTTCTCTTTACAGGAATATACAGCAGCCGAAAGAGTGATCACAAAAAGGTAAAAAAGTTTTTTCATACACATCTTTTAAATGATACTACAACAGACCACCCCTGAGAATGATCCGTAAGGATGCGTACAAATATAGAATCCGGACGCGTGTGCGTCAACAGGCCGATCAGTTTGTGTACTACTTTGACTGATTATTACACTCATTTTCCCGCAAGTAGCCGCCCGCGAGAAAAGATCTGTTTCATAGCCTTCCACCGCATGGCGGTTTTCCCGTTGTACTTCTATGCCTGATCTTTCCCTGAGCCTGTTCTGTGTGTGGAGCCATCCCTGCCAAAGGCTTTGTAGGGTTCCGGTAGTGAAAAAGAGGATTCTTTTCGTTATAAATTCCGTTCAAAACCGTATAATTTCCGTTTTCCGGATTTAATGCCCGGGGTTTCTGCTTATATTTACCTTACTTGTATACAACCACACAAAAGAACATTCTTATGCGATCCCTATTTTCAGCTACCTTCCTCTGTTTGTCTCTGACACTGAACGGCCAGAGCCTACTCCAGTTCAAGCACTACTCGGTGACCAACGGTTTGTCGCAGAACAGGGCATTGAGCCTTTTGCAGGATGACAATGGCTACATCTGGATCAGTACGTGGAACGGCCTGGAGCGTTTTGACGGCTACGCTTTTCAGAACTTCAAGACCTACCCTTCCGATCCGGTACGGATGAACAACCACCGGATCATTGCTATCCGGAAAAGTTCGCTGAACAATATCTGGTGCTTCACTCACAACAACTCCCTGTACCTGTTTGACACCTATAACGAGAAGTTTGAAGATGTATTCCGGTACAACACCCAGCTCCATCCGGGTCCGATACAGGAGTTTTTTGTATTGGAACGTGGCATCACCTGGGCCAGAGGGGCCCGCGACGAGCTGTACAGAATAGATGAGAACAACTACCGCCGTCCGGGGTCGGTCACCCTGTACGAGAACGAAGAGAAGAACAGGATCGGTGACGAATTGTATCAGATATTCCAGGATGCCGACGGCGATGAGTGGTTACTCACTAACCGGGGGATCGCCATTGTCGGAGACAAGCCGGTGCACAACCGCATGCCGTTCATGTATGTGACAGAGACAGATCACGGTATTTTCTTAGCTACCCGCAGCGGCCTCGTTGCCAGGTATCAGCCGGATGGCAACATCATTCCCTGCCCGTCGGCCCCCGGACTCTCCGCGGTGCATCTGCTGGAAAAGACCCGCGGCCAGCAGGTGGTCATAGGCACGGCAGGGGGCATCGTCCTGTACGACACGGCCCAGGAGACCTACCGGCACTACGATACCCACATAGAAGGAAGGCCTGTTGTATGCACCTCCTTCTTCGAAGACAGCCGGGGACATCTGTGGTTCCTCTCCGATAGCAAGCAGGTAGCGCGCCTGAACCCCGGCCAGGAAGAACTTTCTTTCTTCAGTTATACTTCGGAGGAAGAGGTTGTCAGTCACTATATCGCGGAGGAGTTTATCCATGAAGATGAGAACGGGACCGTATGGATCAAACCCAGGGACGGCGACTACTGTTTCTACCAGGAGAAAAGCCATACGCTGCAACGCGCGTATCGGATGGAGAAGGATGAGCAGGTTTTCTTTACCTTCGACTCCTTCGCGCACCTGATAGATACCCACAGCAATCTGTGGTATATGAACGACAAGGGTTTCAATTATGTATCGTTTTCGAAAAAGAACTACGACTATATCTCCGATCCGGGCAAGTCGGAAGCCCGCTCGTTCCTGGAAGATCACCTGAGGCATTTCTGGGTGGGATGGAAACCCAACAGTGCCAAACAGCCTATGCAGGTGAGCGGCTACAACCAAGAGAACCGCTGGCTGGGCAACCTCACGCGCGACGGAAAGATCGTCCGGGACCCGAAAGCCGAGTTCGGTAGGTTTGTGTATTGTATGCTGGAAGACGCAGACAAAAACATCTGGCTGGGTACCAAGCAGGACGGGCTTTTCCGTTTGCAACCTCAGACTGCGGACTCGTACAAAGTGACTCAGTATCTGCCCGATGCGGCCAACCCCTACAGCCTCTCTTCCGCCTCTGTGTACAGCCTGATCCAGGATGCGCAGAGACGGATCTGGATAGGAACCTACGGAGGCGGGCTCCATCTGGCGGAGGCACTGCCGCAGGGAGGCGGACTGCGGTTTATCCATGCCGGGAATCTGCTGAGCAACTATCCGATACAGGTATGCGGCAAGGTACGTTGTCTGTACGAATGCGACAACGGGGTGATACTGATCGGTACTACGGACGGACTCCTCTGCTATTCTACCGGATTTGACCGCCCGGAGACGATCGTGTTTTATCACCATACAGCCAATGAATCCCTCACCAGCCTGAGCAACAACGACATCCTGAATATCTGCCAGAACCGGAAAGGAGATCTTTACATCACAGCGCTCAGCGGGGGTATCAACCGGACCGACAGGAACCACCTGCTATCGGACCAGATCCAGTTTGAGCACTTCAATAAGATGAACGGACTGACTCAGGACTTTTCCATGTCTGTGATCGAAGACAGGAACGGGATGCTATGGATCGCTTCTGAGAACGGGCTGTCAAGCTTTGACCCGGAAACAGGAGTGTTCGAAGACTACAACAGACAGGTGCTGAAAACCGACCTGGAGATCTCCGAGGCCAACCCCATCAGACGCGGCACAGGAGAGTTGATATTCGGAACCGTACAGGGTGTATTCAGTATCACTCCGGATGAGATCCACAAAAGCGACTTCGTACCTCCTGTTGTATTTTCGGACATTCATATCTACCTCCCTGGCAGCTACCGCAAAGAGCCTTTGCATGGCAGCAGAAAGAAAGTGGAGCTGGGCGCTACCGAACGGAACATCATGGTTACTTTCGCGGCATTAGACTATACCCATCCGGAGGGGATCGAATATGCCTATCAGATCACAGGGCTCACGGATCAGTGGATGCACATCGGAACGCATCGCTCGGCAACCTTTTCGGGACTGCCTGCCGGGAATTACGAACTGCGGGTAAAGTCAACCAACGGAGACGGTGTATGGGTGGACAACGAAACGTCTCTGTATATCCACGTACATCCCCGGTTTCACGAGACAGGCTGGGCGGCCCTGCTGTATGTGTTGCTGGCACTGGGCTTAGTGGTGGCGATCACGTACATTGTCCTGTATATTGCCAACCTGAGACACAAAGTGGATTTTGAGCAGAGACTGACCCACCTGAGACTGCGTTTCTTCACGGATATCAGCCACGAACTGCGCACCCCGCTCACGCTGATCGTAAATCCGATAGAGGAGACATTGCTCCATGAAGATCTTTCTGAAGAAGGAACGGAGAACATGCGGGTGGCCAGGCGAAACGCAGACCGTATGTTGCGACTGATCAATCAGATATTAGACTTCCGCAAGATCCAGAACAACAAGATGAAGATCTACATCGAACATACGGATGTAATGGCTGTGTTGCGACAACTCTGTGAGAACTTCCGGTCGGTCGCTCAACAGAAAAACATAGACTTCCGCTTGGAGTGTACTACGCCGGAACTCAGGATATATACGGATGTAGATAAGCTGGAGAAGATCGTCTTCAACCTGCTTTCCAACGCTTTCAAGTATACTCCGGACAACCGGCGCATCTGGCTCACGGTCTCTTCTACGGAGCAGCACCTGCTGATCAGCGTCAGAGACGAGGGGAAAGGATTCCATGTGAGCCAGGCCCAGAAGCTGTTTGCCCGGTTTGAAACCAACCATACGTTCCATACGGGACTCTCGACGGGTATCGGCCTTTCTTTAGTGAAGGAACTGCTGGGGTTGCTGCATGGAGACATCTCAGTAGAAAGTTCTCTCAACAAGGGCAGTACCTTCTCTGTACGGCTGCCCCGGAACTACAGCGCATTCACATCGGACAGTGAAGTGGAGTTTATCCTGAAAGACCCTCCGCAGGATACGCAGTTACCGGAAAACAAGGTTCAGCAAGTTGAGAACGGAAATGTATTTACTCAGAAAACCGCGGAGAAAGAGACTACCGTACTGATCATTGAAGACAACGACGAACTCCGTCGCTTCCTCAACAACATCCTGCGCCGGGAATACACGGTACTGGAAGCCTCCGACGGCAGGCAGGGATGGCTGCTGACCCAGCAGGAGATCCCGGATGTGGTGATCAGTGACATCATGATACCCGGGATGGATGGCATCGACTACCTGAGAACGGTGAAGGAGAATCACAATACATCTCACATTCCCGTGATCCTGCTCTCGGCCAAAGCATCGGTGGAAGATCGGATACAGGGACTGGAATACGGGGCGGACGACTACATCAGCAAGCCCTTTAGTTCTGTCTACCTAAAAGCGCGCATCCAGTCGCTTCTCAGGCAACGCAGGATGCTGTATGATTTCTATACGGGCCAGATACCGTCTGCCCAGACTTCCCCACACCGGATAGATCCGGATCGGCTGGCTCCTTCTGTTCCGCAGGTGACTCATTTCGACGATGAGTTTATACGGAAGGTTGTCGCCAGTGTAGAGGAACAGATGCAGAACCCGGAGTTCCGTATCGATGACCTGGCAGACGCGATGGGTATGAGCCGTACGGTATTCTACCGCAAGCTAAAGGCGATTGTGGGCCTGACTCCTACGGATTTTGTGAAAAGTATGCGGCTGAAACGCGCGTTGCAGTTACTGGATACGGATCAGTATACCATCTCGGAAGTGGCTTATATGTGTGGTTTCACCACGCCGCAGTATTTCAGTAAAGTGTTTAAAGACAGCATGAGCTGCTCACCGAAGGAATATAAATTGAAGAGGGATTGCTAACCTTTTCTTACAAGAATAACAGCAGGCCTGGTTCTCCGACCTGCCTTAAATTAGTATCTATGATAGGAACAACACCGATGCTACTTGTGAGGTCAATGATTATCCGTTCTCCTTATCCTGAATAAGCCGGAAGATAAAAGAGCCCCGGGACAACCGGGCTTCAATATATCCCATAAGAGCATAGGTATTATAATTGCCTTGCATAGCAACGAAAAGTGGGTACTCATAACGATGTAAATCTCCCTCTCTTTCCATTCTTACCTACCTCACTTCAGTTCTATTATATATACAACCGCTTCCACTTATTCACTTCTCTTCGGTAATTTCCGGAGTTTCGAGATCCGGGGGTGTAGATCGTTCTGAATACTAATAAAAGGGAACAATTGCAACGGCGCCATACCAGGACCTGACATAGGTAAAATCTTCTCCCGCCACGAAATCATCACTTTGCGTCACCTGGGTTTGTGAAGCGGATGCTTGATTTGACACATGACTGTTTGCGCTAAAAGCGGAAAACAGCACAGCAGACAAAACTGCAAAGAGCTGAATAATCATTTTTCTCATTACCGTTTGAATTCATGTGCGATTGCCTACTCCTGCAGATTTTCGGCTTACTCTTTTTTATAAATTACATTATAGCAATTACCTTTGGGCTACTGCGATTCATTGAATATGGTTCATAAAAACAGGGAGGATTCGCCATCACGGTTCATCCTCCCCTGCATAAAATGTCTTACAAAATATTAGGTCAAAATAAATATATACGAATACCTATTAAAAACTTTATTTCCATGGATCACCGTTTTTCCAACGCGGGTCACCGATATTCTTTGTATAAATCGGATGTGCCGTCACACGTGATGTGGTGTTGTAGTAGAAACCATCTACATTGTACCGGTGCATGTCTTTATAACCGTCGGCTGCCAACGGCGACGGATCCCGGAACAACTCTTCCGGTGTCAACTGATAACCAACGGCATCGGTTTCGTTGCCATTTACATTGTCACCAAACTTGATCTGGGTCTCTTTGTAACCACCGACATTAAACGCTCCATTCTGATAACCTGCTCCGTTACTGATGTTGCTGAAAGCATAATGGGTAAACAATCCGTCGGCCAACGTAGAGGATGTCCAGTCCGGAACTGTTGTTGCATAGTTATCCTGAAAATCATAATTTATATTCTTACTTTGCATATTCATACCTTTCATATAAAGGTTACGCCCATCAGAGTCTCCTTTACGAACCATTACAAACAGATTCTTTCTCACTGCAACGTTACTACCACCGGGAGCACCTGTGATTTCAAGGAACAAACCATGACTACTACTTGAGGGACGTGCATTAAGATTGACAAATGTATTATTCTCAATCACAATATTCCATATACCGGAAGCCCAGGCCAGTACACCATTTTCTCCGACAAATGAGTGACGGGGACTGTCGATGATCGTATTGTTCCGGAATGTCAGATTCTGGAAGAAATTGGAAAATCTATTGTTACCCGGACCTGCGAACCAGGCATAGCCACGGCCATTGGTGTCATACGGACCGTTATCATGGAATACACAATTCTCTACAGTCAGACGCTGAATAATCTGACGGTTGGGGCCCTGGAAACGAATAAATCCGCGTACACAACCCGAGAAGGTACAGTTGGTTATGCTCAATTCACTCAATGAGAAAGACAACCCCTGTGAACTCATGTTGATGAAATAGTTCGCACTGATCGCAAGCTGGGAATTTCCATCCGTGCCATTTTGATCCATGAAATTGTAATACGTGTGTGGCTGGAAATTAATTTCATTGAACCGGATATCCTGGATAGTCAGCGTCACTCCATTCTCGGCAGCATCCTGTGCATTACGGGCCAGATTGAAGTTCTGATTGCTACCTTCCGTACCCGCTGCCGTTGTCGTTCCAACCCCCAGATAGACCGTAGCACGGCCTTTGCTGGCCAGATCTTCCGGATTTGTTTCCAATGTAAATCCTTTGGTAAGATCCACATTGGTAGAGATATAGTAGTTTTTCCCTCCCTCTAAGTAGAAGACCTGACCTTCTGTGATTTCATTGTCACCCATATAGTTAACGAGTACCGTATCGAGGCGGGTGGCCTGTAAACCAGATACAAATCTCTGAGAGAGAATGGTATCGTTCGGATCTACGATGGCCTCGATCAGTATGGGTTCGCCCGGATCGCCCAGCATGCGTACCATGGTTTTATTATACTGACGGTCGAAATAGCGCACCACATTTTCATTTAGCCCTTGCACAATGTAAGCACCGTTTGAAACCAATCCGTCAAACTCTACATATCCTTTAGCTAAATCCGCGTCAGTCAGCTGATACGAAAGGGTAGGAAGGTTCGGATTGTCGGCCGTAGGCACAAGCTGTATCTCGTGGCACACCCACTGACCGTTAACAACTTCACCACCTGCTTCAATAAAATCCTTATAGGTAGTTTCATAATCATCTTCCGCTGTGAAGTCGAAATAGACCGTTAAACTCTCTTTGGTCACATCTTCTGTCCATATCACACTCGGTACATCGTAGCGAAGTCCGGTTTCAATGTTTACATAATCTTTCTGATGCGAGCCGTCACCGTATCCGTACCATTTGGAGTTGTAGGCTTCTCCTTTGGGAGAGAGTGCCTGAATGGCATATCTGTACCAGGTAGAATATTGCAGGTCTTCGTGCAGAAATTCAAGAACATCCGGACCGACGATGGTGTCAAGAACGGCATTCAATTCCCAATCGGTTCCTTGTATAATGGATTTGAGGCGATATTCACTCGCGCCTTCCACACCGTACCAATAGAGTACAACATCATTGACATAGTTGCTGCTGACATCAGGTTTTTCGCTGGCAATCCCACATGAGTAGCGGTCTGAACTTTGATTGGTGTTCTCTTCTACACGGAACATAGGCATAAACAAACGTTCGCTGCTATACTCTTCTTCAACCACTTGCTCATCGTTGCAGCCGGATAACAGCATCGATACGCCGGTGAGCAAAGCCATCAAATAGATATGGATCTTGTTCATCTTATCTCTGTATATTGAAATTAATAACCATAGTAATTTTTATATTCACCCTTGCTTCGTGAAATCGCGTCACTTGGAATAGGCAGGATGTAACGCACCGGAGGCAGACTATTGAGATCTACTCCAGGCTCATACTCGGGCATGGTGGAGGGAATCAGTCGCGCCTGCTCATTGATGTAAATATAACCACGCAGGGAACAACGACACTCCGCTTTCGCAATACCGAGATCATCATCTAACCAGTTATACCATTGAGCGGTACTCCAGGCATCACTGCCGGTAGTCGAAGGCATACGGTCGGAATGGTTCTGGATGTAGTCTATACTAAAGTCTTTCCACAAACAGTCCTGATCATACTCTTCATCTTTAAAGAACTCCAACACATCCAGCACTTTATTCGGATAACTGCCATCACCCGGATTACTAACGAATTTGTAATATATCTGTTTGGGATAAGTATTTAACATACCATCCAGGTCGTATGAATAGTCAAGGCTTCCGAGCCCATAATATCGCCAGAAGGTTTTATAAACCACCTGGTTGTAGAGGTTCCAGCGGATAAGATCTTTCCAGCGCAGGTTCTCACCCGCAAACTCCCACGCGCGTTCATCAAAAATAAGCTGGAAGAAGTCCTCTTTGGTTGTCGCGTTATCTACGTACGCGTCTACCATCTCACCACTGTTTGTGGCATATCGGAAGGCACGCTCGCGCACGGTTTTCAACGCTCTTCTGGCTGCTTCCGTAGGACCGTTGCTAAGCTCGTTGTCTGCTTCGGCAAACATCAGCAGTACATCGGCATAGCGCATATACGGAAAGTTGATCCCTGTGCTTCCGGCACTCTGATAACCTAACGTGTGATTCGCATCCCAGAATTTGGACCATTTGTTGCAGTAGTTGTTGTAGGTGTTCAGCAGAACGGGGGTTCCGTCATAGTCATAATGCCAGTAACCGACCGTTTCCCGACGGGCATCCTGTTCGTTGAAGGTGAACCGATAGAAAGCGTTCAGACGAACACTACCGCTTGCCGTACCCCATTGGTTAACTCCCTCGGTGCCTCCACCGCTTGAATCCAGACCACGAGGTCCGTGAACATACCCTACGTTGCCCGATACGTTCTGTGTGAAAGGGATCTCGAAGATGGGATCATCGGTATTGGTAACTATATAGCTGCATTCGTCGATAAACACCTGATAAAAATCTTTAGACAGGCTATGTGTTCCCGAAGCAATCACTTTTTCGCTGTAGTCACGGGCGATCTGATAATAATCCAGATAGTCCGAAGGGCGCTGCATGGTACCGACATCCGTTGTCGATCCGTTGTGACGCAGCGAGTATCCACCCCGATAGAGCGCTATACGCGCAATCAGTGCCCAGCAAAATTCCTTAGAACAACGCTCTACCCCGGCACTCAGATCAGCAGCAAACTGCATATCATCGGCGGTGTCGATCAAATCGTCAATGAGGGTAGCAAGAATCTCGTCACGATCGCCCATCGGCATAACCAAGCTTTCGGCATCATAGGCGCGGGTCAGTGAAAAAGGAATGTCACCGAACATGATCACCAGATCTAAGTAGTTCATGGCACGGATACACTTGGCTTCGCCCACCAATTGCAACATACTGGAGTCTCTGGCGGCAAACAGTTCACTCTGCTGAGCAGCTCCGACAAAATTGTTGGCACTCTCGATGGTAGCGTAGGCCGCGTTCCAGGTACTCAGCAAGCTGCTGGCATCCGACGCGCAGTCGAACAACTTGTATTCATCACGGCTGGCACTTTGAGTTTCATTTGTACTTGTTGTAAATTCCACGTCGCTGTTCAGGTTGAACGTGGTGAAATAGGCATTGCCATACGTACTGTTTGAAGCAAGTTTGGTATAGGCAGCGTTGAGCAGCCGATTCGCCTCTTCCAGAGTCTCTACGACATCCGCGTCCGTAAACGAGGACGGAGAATCTACCTCTAAGAAATCAGAACACGCAGTCAGTCCCAGAAGAGCTGTTCCTATGTATATAATATATCTTTTCATTGTCATTGCAGATAAAAATTAGAATGTTACATTAAGACCCACCAGATAACCACGGCTACGAGGGTAGCGGTTGTAATCTACACTCGGTGTCAATCCGCTTTGAATGTCAATTTCCGGGTCATTGCCGCTGTAGTTTGTCCAGCAGAAGAGATTGGAACCGGTAGCATACACACGCAGGCGCTCAATACCCCAGTTCCGGGTCAGTTTCCGGGGCAGTGTGTAACCAATGGTGAAATCCTGCAACCGAAGGAACGAGCCATCTTCAATAAAATAGGAGTGTGTGTATTTCGATGTCACATTATTCGGGTTCCATAGTTTTTTCCGGCATTGATCTCTTCATATACATCCAAATACTCCCTGTGCTGGCTGTTGCTGAGTAAGGGCTCGTTCAGATTATAGATATAGGTGCTACCATCGGCATTGGTGGAATAGATATCGCCGTGATATACCCAGCGATTGTCATAATTGAACTTGGCAAGCACATTTTTCGGAGAGGTCTGGCTGGAGTTAACGGCCGAAGAGAGTTCATACCCTGTCGCATTGAGCAGATCAAATTTCAGCATATATACAAAGTTGGCATTGAAGTCGAAATTCTTCCACTGTCCGCTGATACCGAACCCGCCCTGCACGCGTGGGTTTGTGTTACCAATCACTGTGCGGTCATATTCGTCGATTACGCCATCGGGTTTACCATCCGGACCGCTGATATCCTTGAATTTCGGACGACCGGGAGCGGTACCGTACATGCCGTCGGAATTGAGTGTTCCTTCTAAAGCGGTATAATTGAAGCCATCACGCACAAACTCATCGAATCCGTACAGCCCATCATATACATACCCATAGATCAGACTTACCTCTTTACCCTCTATCAGAGCGAAATCGTTGTCGGTTGAGCTCCAGCGGCTCGAAGTTGTCCAGAATTCTTTGTCTTCACCATTAAGTTTGTCTACCTTCGTTTTGTTGTGCCCCATAGTGAAGGTGGCACTCAGAAGAAAATCTCTTCTCTGTATAATATCGCCGCTAAGTGTTAGTTCAACCCCCTTATTGGTTACTTGCCCTACATTTTGTACCTGTTTGGTGAAACCGGTGGTTGTAGGGATCAGGTTCTCATAGAGCAGGTCGCGCGTGGTGTTCCAATAGACTTCCGGTGTAAGGGTAAGGCGGCCTTTAAACAGTCCCAGGTCTATTGCCAGGTTGCGGGTAACGGTCGTTTCCCATTTGATCTTCTCGTTTGGAAAGGTGCTACCGGCGTTGTAATATGCTTCACCGTCCTGTGTACTTTCACCCCAACTGGGTCCGCCATTTGAAGAGATACTATATTGATACCTCCATCGGTCGGAACTAATGTCATTATTACCCGCCATACCGATAGCCGCGCGCAGTTTGAGCATAGAAACCCAATCCACGTTGTTCATAAACGCCTCTTCCGAGATGACCCAACCGGCAGAAACAGATGGGAAATAGCCCCATTGATTTCCGGGAGCGAATTTGGTAGAACCATCGGCACGGAATGTCGCAGATACCAGATATTTATGAGCATAGTTGTAACTGGCCTGTCCGAAGAAAGAGAGCATGCGATTGGGTGTAGAAATAGATGAAGTATTGGAATAAGGCGTACCCAATCCCATGTTGGCAAAAGCCGTCCGCGCGGAAGTTCCCTGCGGGAAGTAACGGGCTACGTTTACTTTGGATGTTTTCTGCTCGTGGCTCACTTCATGCCCGAGAAGAAAGGATAAATTGTGCCTGTCTTTCACTGTCGTATCATAACTGGCGGTATTGGTCCAGATGTATTTATCCGTACGCTCATCTGTAAGTTCAGCCACAGCCATGTCATTGTTGGCAATACCCGTACTGGTGAGATAGTCGTAGTACAAATTCTTATCGTGGAATTTCCAGGACTGTGCTACGTCTGAGCGGAGAGTCAGTCCTTTGACCGGCTGCCAGGTGAGCGATGCTTGATTAATAAAGGTATAAGCGTGCAGCAAACGGTAGTTCTGGTCCATATCCTCCAGCGGGCTCGACAACAACCAATATTTCTCGTCGTTGTAGTTCACGGTCTTGTCGTCACGGTATATAAACTCACGTAAACCGTTGGTAGGACGATAACGAATGGCACCGATCAAACCTCCCGTACCCGCCTTTTCAGCGTCAGGCCCCAGATCGCGACGATACGTGAGCCGGGGATTGATAAGTAATGTAAGGGTTGGCGAGAGTTTAATGTTGATCTTGGTATTCATGTTGGTACGACGTACATTGGTACCTTTTACAATACCCTGTTCATCGTGGTGAGTAAGGGAGGTACTGAAACGCAACGTCTCGCTGCCTCCTTTGACTGTCACATTGTACATCTGTGTCAGGGCGGTTCCACCCATGATCTCATCCTGCCAGTCATGCGTCACCGCGTTCTTGTAGATGTCAATGTCATTCGGGTTGCCAAAGTCGTTACGGAACTGATGAATTCTGGAGTTGCTGCCGATCGTATAATCCAGTTGATAGCGAACAAACTCATACGCATCGAGCATATCAAACTTATTGGCCAGCCTCCTGCCCTGCATATACGTATTGAATTCTACCTGTATCTTACCGGCGGCAGCAGATTTGGTGGTTACGATGACTACCCCATTTCCTCCTTTGGCACCATAAATAGCGGTAAGAGAAGCATCCTTCAATACATCAATAGACTGAATGTCTGTAGGAGGAATATCGTCGATACCGTCTGCGATGAAACCATCCACCACAAAGAGAGGTTTACTGCTATCACCACTCAACGAAGTACCTCCCCCGCGAATACGGATATTGATCTCAGCCCCCGGCGCACCGTCGACCGTACTTACCTGTACACCGGCAATCTTACCTTGCAGGGCCTCAGCGGCCGATGCCACAGGAACCTGAGCCAGTTTAGCTCCCGAAATAGACCCTACGGAACCTGTCAGGTCTTTACGAGCCTTGCTGCCTCCGTAACCGATCACTACAACCTCGTCAAGTGCTTCGGCAGAATCCTGAAGTGTAATGTTCAATGTTTGGCCGGCAACAGCTTTTACTTCCTGACTCTCCATACCTATATACGATACGATGAGTGTGGAGTTAGCGGGTACGCTCAGAGTAAAGTTCCCGTCCAGATCGGTAATGGTTCCCGTACCGGACTGCCCTTTCTGGGCAATAGTAGCACCAATGATCGGATCGCCGAAACCATCCGCTACATTTCCTGTTACTGTGACAGTCTGGGCAAACACTCCGGGGGGGGGAATCAGGATTAAGCATGCCAAAAGCCAGAGAAATCGCAGTTCTCGTGTCATCATCTGTTTTCCTTTCATAAATAGTATTATATAAATAGTTAACAATGTATACCAGCCAACCAGGGGTATACTTTTCATAGAAGCTTCATTTAAGATCTTATTCCAACAGGTTTATTTTTAACCTTATTATATAGAAAAGAGTGAATGTTTTTCGTGATTTACCGCTTGATGTCAGGGATAATTCCGGCATTCCTGTAGGTTTCATGGTCTATTTTGTGTTCCTTTCATAGCATTATTCACAGTAAACTTCAGGACAAAAATAATTAATAACACTTTATTCCAAGAGTAAAAATTACTCAAAAAAGAGTAACTTTTATTCTTTTTACACGAAAGTCATACATGTAGTTACCCAAAAGGTTAACAGCTGTTTTGTACAAAAAGGGTAAAAATCGGTCCCGTCTGTTTGGCATAATTTCACCCTTCTATTTAATAGAGGAAGGGGTTTATAGGTAAAGGTGTAAATTTACAGCAGTTCTTCCGGTACAGTATGATTTTGCACTTTTTAAGTTAAACACCTCTTTAGCTCGCTTCCTGACTACTCATTGAAAGACTGATTTGTTGGTTAACAAATAGTGCATTTTTATCTGTATCTCCTGCCATAGTTTTACCGGCAACGGATATGCTGACACACATACCATTCTCCGTTTTATGATTAGAAACGGATGTACAAGGAGTACCCCTGACAAACCATGTATTTCACGGTCTGCATTCCATAACAGTAAGGGTTGTCCCGCCGGTTCTGAGAACCTCTGGGACAACCCTGATCCGTTATCCTGTCTACGCACTTTTTATAACCGGACAGCTTTCCTTAAAAAACAAAAACCCATTCCTATTTGAACTTACATATCCATATCAGTCCACAGATTAAGGTTTGCTATGCGTAGAGCCTGTTTACAGGCTGCTTGGATCTCTGAACAGGCTCTACGTGCTTTATTGCTGTTTGAAACCGTATCCGTTGGTGATACCTGAGTTCAGAAGCGTCTGATAGGTATGACAGAACAAGTGAATCGGCGGATCCTTTACCGCGTAGTCTTCATCGGTGTATCCGGCAAACAATCTGGTCGCGTAGGAATCTTCATAATTCAGCATATCAATGGTCCACGGGGTCATTTCGTATCCGTCTGCTTCGAGTGCAAGGGGCGGGAGCACCCGTCCCGACGAGCGAAATAGGATAAATAAATTGTCCGGGACAATGTTAAAAACATAAAACCCGGACAAAATATGCTTTTGAAAATTTGTAGGAGACTTAGAATGCAGCCCCTGTTTTGTATCGCATATTATACGGTGTATGTGCAGTGTCGCAGGCACGACAGATTTCAGTCCGGGGCAAGTACCGTGAAGCCGTAGCGGTAGAGACGGCGAAACAAACACTACCCTGGGGAAAGATCTGCGCAGTGAACGGAGTGCCGCAGGTACGACCGGAAGAAGTGACGCGGAGATATTTCGGTCGTACCTATTCTTATGATTTATGCAAACGAAAACTGATAATTTTTATCATATGGCTTATTCTTTTTAACAACAGCAAACATCGTTAATACCCTCACTCCTTGTCTTTTATCTGTTTATATCCAGAGTAGCGGTTGCTCCGGTATCCCTGCGCTTCCTTACCCCGGGCTGGAATCTGACGTGCTTACAGCACTACAGATACCTTCATTTTTCGATGTGGAGATATTCCTATAATTTTTGTTTAACTTCCGGGAGACACATCCCTACGCGACTCGTATGTTTGCATACAGGATTTGCCTACTGAAGTTTATGAAAACTTTACATAGGCAGGCTTTCTGTATGTTCCATCGTAAATTGTCAAATCGTAAATCTCTTTGCGACTCTACAAATAGATCACAACATAGGAGTATGTGTCTTTTCAACGTTCCTCAGCGCTACTTATCAGATAATGGTCATGACCACAGGGAGTAATCGTACATCTATTGTCTTTTCAATCGTACATCGTAAATCGTCAAATCGTAAATGTCTTCATTCTTCCTTGTTCTTCTGGGAACGCAGGTATTCGGAAGGCGACATATGGAACTCTTCCCGGAAATATTTGGCAAAGATCTTCGGTGAATTGAACCCAACTTCGTAGGCCACCTCGGATACATTCTTCTGGCTCTTCCGCAACAACTGTACCGCGCGCTTCAGGCGCATGGTACGGATAAACTCGATCGGTGTTTTCCCGGTAATGGAAAGCAACTTTTTATAAAGATGTCCCCGGCTCATACCGACACATACACTTAACTCCTCTACCGAGAATTCCGGATTCCCGATATTCTCTTCCACGATCTGCAACGCCTTCCCGATCAGTTTCTCATCCAAAGAACTGATGGTGATCTCGCTGGGTTTCACCTCTATGGTCTGCCGGAATTTTTCATGATTCCTGCGGTTCCATTCCAGGAACTTCTCTATCCGCAGCTGAAGAATATGAAGGTTAAAGGGTTTGGTGATGTAATCATCCGCTCCTTCCTGCAATCCTTTCAGCCGGTGCTCGTCTGTAGTACGGGCCGTCAGCAGAATAAAGGGTATGTGTGACAAACGGATATCTCCCTTCACCCGGGCACACAATTCCATTCCGTCCATGACCGGCATCATCACATCACAGACAATGACATCTACCGCTTCCTTACGCAGAATAGCCAGTGCCTGTTTGCCATCCGCTGCTTGCAGGATACGGTAACTGGCTTTCAGACTATCCGACAGGAACTCCCGGAAATCGTCGTTGTCTTCCACCACCAGTAAGACAGGAAGTTCCGAAAGACTGACGGACAGGTCTTCCGCAGTCCTGTCTTCCGCGGGAAGACAGGGATCGGGCACCTGGTCTGTTCCGGTGGTTGTTCCTTCTGTCAGACGCACAGGTATGGAATAGGTAAAGACCGTGCCACAGGGAGTATGATCGGACACGGTGACTTCTCCTCCGTGCAACTTCACAAACTCATGTACAATATGCAGTCCGATGCCACTGCCAAAATTCAGTCGGGGCTGGGCAACCTGATAAAAACGATCGAAAACAAACGGTTTGTCCGCGTCGGGAATCCCGATGCCTGTATCGCATACCGAGACTGTTACCTGCCGGTCGGCCTCCGGCTCCCCTGACTTTTCTTCCAGGACCACTTCTACCGAGCCACCTTCCGGGGTATACTTGAAGGCGTTGGAAAGCAGATTCATCAGGATCTTACGTATTTTATCTCTGTCAAATCCTATTTCCAACTGTTCGGACAGGGTCCGGACCGAAATACGGATGTCTTTCCGTTCGGCAAACACAAAGAACGACTCACATACCTCCCGCACAAAAGCCACATAATCGCCGTGCGACAGGTTGAGGGTTTCGCGCTGTACATCTAATTTGCGAAAATCGAGCAACTGATTCACCAGATGGAGCAACTGCACCGCGTTGCGATGGACCGTTGACAACTTAGCGGCAACTTCGGTATGACGGTATTCTTTCAGCAACTTCTCTACCGGAGTGATCACCAGGGACAACGGCGTGCGGAAGTCGTGACTGATGTTGGTAAAGAACCGCAGCTTCATTTCATCCATCGTGTGTTGCCGCTCGGCTTCCATCTCAATGCGTTGCACGCGAAGTTTCTCCGCGTGCTTCCGTCGCATCTGACGGATAAGCAACCACACCAGCCCTATACTCAGAAGAGCATAACACAGATAGGCATACGCCGAACGCCACAACGGAGGATGGATCACGATCCGCAGCGACTCCGGCTCTTCGTTCCAGAACCCGTCGCTGTTGGCAGCCTTCACTTCCAACAGATATTTTCCCGGAGAGAGGTTGGTGAAGGTCAGACGACTTTCCGAAGTATAGATCCAGTCGGAGTTAAGCCCCTCTATCCGATAGGCATACTGCGTTTTGGAAGGCTGAGCATAATCCAACGCGGAATATTCGATGAAAAAGATACGGTCCGCATAGTTCAGGTCCAGCCGTCTTACCTCATTGAGACTACGCTCCAAAACCTTCCGGCCCTCGTAGAGGGAGTTTACCTCTATCTGCTGATTGCCGATGCGCAACCCGGTAAAGACCACCCGGGGAGAGTACTTGTTATACACCATCCGGGAAGGAGTGATCACATGATAGCCTCCCGATCCGCCCACGATGATCTGGCCGTTGCCGCGCTTGTAGATCGAACGCCCGTCAAAATTGCCCAGCAATCCGTCCGCATTGTCGTAATTATACGCCGTCCACTCAAAATTCTTATGCACCGGATCGGTCTGCATGATCAGGTGAGTGAGCCCCGAACTGGTGAGTATCCACATATTTTTGTGCTCATCCTCCACAATGCCGCGAACGATATTGTCCTGCAAACCCTCATCACGTTGGAGGTAATAGATACTATCTGTATGCTGGTCATACACACTTAGCCCCTGATTGCCTCCTACCCAGAGCAATCCCCGGCTGTCTGCATAGAGACAGTTGATAAAAAGATCGGAAAAAGATTGTGTGCCTTTGCGGTTGCCGTGTCGTTTTTCATACCGACGGGTCTGCGTGTCCACTATATCCACCCCATACGCCGTACCCACATAGAGGGTCTGCCCGTCGCAATGCAGATCGGTAATACAGTCCTCTTCTATGTTCCGGTCGAAGGGTTCGAACCTTTTTTCCGCGCGTCATATACATGCAGCCCACGGCGGAGCGTACCCGCCCAGATATTCCCCTGCGGATCTTCCTGCAAAGCCCAGATATTATTATCGGTGAGTGTACCGCCGGCCTGATCGAAATGAATGAACCGATCCTTTTCCCGGAGCGTGATCCCGTCTAAGAAAGTCCCGATCCAGAGCCGGTCGGAAGAGTCGTGCAACAGGGACACGATCACATTCCCGGAGAGCGACGAAGCGGATGCCCCTTCACTGTAACGACGTACGCTCTGTGTAGAAGGGTCTACCTGCAACACACCGTTACCATCTGTTCCCAGCCAGAGCCCCCCTTTCCGGTCTTCACTGATGGCATTGATATCAAATTTATACGCTCTGCCGTTGGCATCGGTGAGGTAATAGACCGGAAATTTCTGAAAGATCTCGCTGTAATAAGAAATCCCTTTTTTGAAACTCCCCAGCCAGATGATCCCCTCATCGTCCCGGTATATGGAAACAATGCTGTTGCTGCAGACAGAGGTAGGTATATCGGAATGATGATTTACATGGATGGTCTTTCCCGGATCGCGCAGATAGATATGGATCCCACCGTGATCCGTAGCGATCCAGACGTTGCCGTTGAGATCCTCTGCCAGGCCACGGATCATATCGTGACTCAGGGTATACAAGGGAGATTGTCTGCTGAAATGACACCATTGGCTATCCGCGCTGCTCCAACGCCACAGGCCCTGTGCCGAATCAGAATAGATCCAGAGATCTTCACGGGTATCCGCGAAAAGCGAAAGAGACTCACCGGAAAAAGCGGCACGCTCCTGCAAATCGTTATTGCGGTAGATCACTTCTCCCGTAGAGATCTGCAGAAGTTCCAGAAGTCCCGTACGGTGCAACAGGTAATAATAATCTCCCTGATTGGTCATAGCAGTGATCTCACCGGGAGTGATGCCACTATCGCCTCCCTCCTGGCGGAACACACGCAGAGCAGCTTCGGCAAAGCGGTAGTAATAGAGGCTGGCACCGTCGTACACCCAGAGATCTTTCCGTGTATCCAGATGGATAAAGCGCGCCTCTCCCGGCAACACAATCCCCAGTTGCCGCAACTGATCGCGGTAGTCACGGATAAAGCTGTCTGTCTGCCGGTCGTATAATATATATCGATCCTCCCGCAATTTCATCCACAGATAACCCCTGGCATCCTCCTGGATCTGATAGATCGCATCCTGAAGCATACTGTGCTCTGCCTGCTGGCTGTAATAGTGCTTCATGCGGTAACCGTCGTACCGATTGAGACCGGAATGTGTACCGAACCACATAAACCCCTCGCTGTCTTTGAAGATACAGTGGATCTGATTGTTGGAAAGTCCGTCGGCCACTCCCAGGTGTCTGAATTGCAGAGATTCCTGGGAACGCACAGGCAAAGATAGGGTCAGTAAGCATCCCAGAATATATAGGTATCGTCTCAACATGGCTGTGTAGGGTATTAGTTTCCACAAAGATAAAACGAAGTTACCAACAAATGAAACACACCCTGAGAAATAAACAGGTTTTAAGTGATGTGCACAAAAAGGAACAGGCAGAAGACAATGAATAAAAATAAGATCTGATTTTTTCAGAGAAAAAACCATCCATTTGGAAAAAGTTTAGTTATAAAATCAAATATATTACTTACATTTGACATTATGCACCCTAAAAACACAGATAATATGCACAACAAGAGAAAACGCTATTTCCTGTCTGAAGAAGATATTCCCTGTTACTGGTACAACATTCAGGCAGATATGGAAAACAAACCGATGCCTCCTCTGCATCCCGGTACCAGACAACCTCTGAAAGCGGAGGACCTCTTTCCGATCTTTGCCGAAGAACTTTGCCACCAGGAACTGAACCAGACAGATGCCTGGATAGAGATCCCGGAAAAGGTAAGAGAGATGTATACCTACTACCGGAGCACCCCCCTGGTACGTGCCTACGGACTGGAACAAGCATTAGGTACTCCGGCGCATATCTACTTCAAGAACGAAAGCGTGAGCCCGGTGGGTTCGCATAAGCTCAACTCCGCGCTGCCCCAGGCCTATTATTGCAAAGAGCAGGGAGTGACACACATCACCACTGAGACAGGGGCCGGACAGTGGGGCGCGGCGCTGGCCTACGCGGCAAAGATATTCGGTATCGAGGCAGCGGTATATCAGGTGAAGATCAGTTACGAACAGAAACCCTACCGCCGTAGCATTATGCAGACCTATGGAGCACAGGTAACCCCTTCTCCTTCTATGTCGACCCGCGCGGGAAAAGACATCCTGACTGCCCATCCCAATTACCAGGGTTCGCTGGGGACAGCCATTTCGGAAGCCATCGAACTGGCCCTGTCCACCCCCAACTGTAAATATACACTCGGATCAGTACTGAATCATGTAGCCCTGCACCAGAGCGTGATCGGGCTGGAAGCGGAGAAACAGATGGAGATGGCCGGAGAATATCCCGACATCGTGATCGGCTGTTTCGGAGGAGGTTCCAACTTCGGAGGTATTTCATTCCCCTTCCTGCGTCACAACATCAGGGAAGGAAAGCATACCCGGTTTATAGCCGCCGAACCCGCCTCCTGTCCCAAACTGACCCGTGGAAAATTCTGCTACGACTTCGGCGACGAGGCGGGATATACTCCTCTATTGCCGATGTATAGTCTGGGACACAACTTCGCGCCGGCCAACATCCATGCCGGAGGTCTCCGTTACCACGGAGCAGGTACCATCGTGTCTCAGCTGCTCAAAGACGGATTGATAGAGGCGGTGGATATCCAACAATTAGAATCATTTGAAGCCGGATGCCTCTTTGCCGAAGCGGAAGGCATCATCCCCGCGCCGGAATCGAGCCACGCCATCGCGGCCACCATCCGGGAGGCAATGAAATGCAAAGAGACCGGAGAAGAAAAAGTGATCCTCTTCAACCTTTCCGGACACGGGCTCATCGATATGACCGCCTACGACAATTACCTGTCGGGAAACCTGGTGAACCATGAGTTGAGCGACGAACAGATAGCGAAGAACCTGAAAGACATGGAAAAAATAGACTGATGCCTCCTGTACAGGGAAGTTTTGAATTATAAGTGGTAAGCTATCTATGTAAAGCCACAGGATCGTCTGAAGTAGCTTTACGATGAACCAATGACCGGCAAAGTCAGAAGACTGGAACTGTATGTTAAATCGTAATTCAGTAAACCTCTCCGCTTTGCTGGCCGTTGGATCTCATTTTACCGCTACCCCGATAGACGCTTCCCATCTGTAATCTGATCAACCCGGACACGGACTTTTGAGCTGTATGCCAAACATTTCCGTCCTACTTTCGGGTACAGATCATTTTTTGAGACTTTATGTGTTTTACACAGAAACTGATTTTATGGACTAAAAACGCGAAAACAAACCGGACTCTACATAAAAACGCTAAAAAACATCCGGAAAAAGAAAGAGAAAATCACTACTTTTAACCCTACATCCAACCTTCCACAACTGCTATTACACAAAACTAAAAGCTGACTGCACAAAATTAACAGGAACATATGGTTTTTTAAATATACCGGAAACAATCCGATAGCACAAACCTGGACCGATCCTGTAATTTAGCTCCCAGGAAAAATGAAGTGCAACCTTACATTCATCTATTATGGAAAAGTTATTAAAACCCTTTTTGATAGTCCAGTTTATGCTAATCTGCTGGACTTTACAAGCACAAAACACAACCGTTACCGGAAAGGTAACTGACAGCGATGGCATGGAAGTCATCGGAGCCAATGTAACCCTGAAAGGCACCTCTGGAGTAGGTACCATTACCGACCTGGATGGTATATACACCTTACAGGTCTCCGATCCGGCCCAGGCTATCCTTGTAGTAACGTATATCGGAATGCAGACCCAGGAAGTAGCGGTCAACGGCAGAAACCGGGTAGATATCTCCCTGAAAGCAGATGCCGTATTGCTGGACGAAGTAGTAGCCGTGGGATACGCCAGTGCCAAACGTCGTGATCTGACAGGTCCGGTGTCTTCTATACAAGGAGAAGAGATCAGCAAGATCCCTGTCACCAACGTGAGCCAGGCATTGGCCGGACGTATTCCCGGTGTACAGGTGATCCAGTCGGAAGGCTCGCCTGACGCGGAAATATCGATCCGCGTGCGCGCGGGGGGGGGATGTCTATTACACAAAGCAACGAACCTCTGTATATCATAGACGGTTTTCAGAGTGAGAACGGGCTCAGCGGACTGGACCCCAGTGACATCGCCTCTATCGATGTATTGAAAGATGCCTCTACCACCGCTATCTACGGATCGGCCGGAGCCAACGGAGTGATCCTGATCACGACCAAGTCAGGTAAAGAAGGACGGGCTACCGTAAGCTATGACATGTATTATGGATTCAAGAAACTGACCAAACGCTTGGATGTTTTGTCTACACTCGAATTTGTGAAATTAGAGTATGAGCGGGCCCAGACAGCCGGTGACCAGGAACGTATCAATTTCCTCGGGTATTACGGAGATAAATACAACGAGGACAAAGGCAGCATCATAGACCAGATGTACAGTGCCTACGCCACGCTGGAAGATGTATATGGTAACCGCGCGGGAATCAACTGGCAGGACGAAGTCTTTGGCCGTACTCCAACTTCGCAAAATCACCGGGTAAGCATCAGCGGAGGCAACAAATCTTCTAATTATAATGTATCCGTATCGCACAGCGATGACGAAGGGATCATGCAGGGAAGCGGACTAGCCCGTACCAACATACGTGCCAAATTTACCCAGGAAGTGAACAAACGCTTGCAGTTTACCTTCAATGCCAACTATATACATGAGAAGACCGAAGGCATGGGTTCGCTCAACGAAACCGGCTATTTCAGTCGTATGCAGCACATCCTGCAATACCGTCCGATCTTAGATAAATACGGGGACGACAACGAACTGCTGACTTCACAGAAAGACCCTATCCGTGACGATGACAGTGGCAACCAGATGCAGGATCCATTGGTATCTATCCGGGCGGAAGAGCGTAAAAAGGTGAATAAAAACCTGCAGATCAACGGAGAAATACAGTTCAAGTTGATGGAAAACCTGATCTATCGCGGATCGGTAGGACTGCGCAACCGGACGCAGAACGAAGATTTGTTCTATCATTCAGACAGTCGCCAGGCCATCAACAGCGGTGCTCCCTACGGGACCAAGAATATATATACCTATGACGGATGGCAATACAACAACACACTTACCTACACGCCTAAACTCCCTAAAGCACATAGCCTTGACATCCTGCTGGGACAGGAAGACTATATGCTGGACAGCAAATCGCTCAGAGTGACCAACACCAACTTCCCGGAAGACAACTTCGGACTGGAAGACATCTCTCTGGGTACCACTCCGGCCGTACCGACCAATACGCACTATCGGTATCGCAAGATCTCTTTCTTCGGACGTGCCAACTACAACCTCCGGAACAAGTACCTGGCTACCTTCACACTGCGTACCGACGGATCGAACCGTTTTGGTAAGAACAACCGGTGGGGATACTTTCCGGCAGCTTCTGTGGCCTGGCACGCTTCGGAAGAGGCATTTATCAAAAACCTGAATGTATTTTCCAACCTGAAACTACGGTTCGGATACGGTATGGCCGGAAACGACAACATCGGCAGCTACCGTTCGCTCGCGCTGATGAGCTCGGGAAATACCGTACTGGGCAATCAATTAGTCAACTACTACTCCAGCTATCAGCTACCCAATCCGGATCTGAAATGGGAAACCAACCTGACGGCTAACTTCGGTATTGAAATGGGATTCCTCAACCAACGCATACAGACCACTATCGATGTGTACAACAACGAAACCAAAGACCTGTTGCTGAACATGAAACTTCCCTCCCAATCGGGATACCAGACTGTAATGAGAAACATCGGTAAGACCCGCAACCGGGGGATTGAGGTGCTGATCAACACGCAGAACATAGCGACTAAGAACTTCAGCTGGGACACCAGCCTTAACTTCTCGCACAACAAGAACAAAGTGATTGCCCTGGCAGACACCGATTACTTTACCGAACGCTCGGGATGGGCCAATGACTCCGAATTCAATGATGACGATTATATCATTGAAATAGGCAAAGCGATGGGAAATATGTACGGGTACAAGCTGGATGGTAAAGGTATCTATATGGTAGATGAATTTTACTGGAGTGACGATAACAACGGATATATTCTCAAAGGATCGGATGAGTATGACAAAGACATACAACCGGGAAGCTGGAAATTCCAGGATATCGACGGTGTACCGGGCATCACCAGCGACGACAAGACTGTGATCGGAAATGCCAATCCCGACCTGATCGGAGGTATAGTGAATAACTTTACCTACAAGGGTTTCGACCTGTCTATCGGATTCAACTTCCAGATCGGAGGCAATATGTACAATGCCAATAAGATGTACTTTACAAAGATGAACAACAAACACCGGAATTCACTCTCCAACGCAGCCCGGCGATTCACCTATATCGATGAAACAGGCCGCAATGTATTCAGTGACCCGGAAAAACTGGCAGCTATAAATACCAATGCCTCATACGCGTCTATCGACGGATCGGCCAACCTGGCTCTGCACTCGGGCTACATCGAGAACGCGTCGTTCCTGCGTCTAAACAACGTGACATTCGGCTACACATTGCCCCGAGCGCTGACACAGAAATTCTATGTAAACAACCTGCGGTTCTATGCTTCGGCATACAATCTGCTCACCATTACAGGATATTCGGGCTATGATCCGGAAGTGAACAACAAACCGAACGGCGGACTGACTCCGGGAGTAGACTGGGGAGCCTATCCGCGTAGTATGTCCTTTGTTTTTGGTGCGAACCTTACTTTTTAACCCCATCTAAACGAATGAAATTATGAAAACAAAAAACATAAAAAACAGCCTCTGCCCAACGCTTTGTATAGCCCTGTCGGTGCTGGTCTTTACCGCCTGCTCGGATCTGTTGACGGAGGAGACTTACGGAAAACACAATTCGGATACCTATTTTGAAAATACCGAAAAACTGGAAATGGCACTCAACGGTGTATATGCCATCTTTAACCGTCAGGACCTTTACGGACAATACTGGATGGTATACGATTGTGATACGGATATTTCACACATCAACGGATCAGGCACAGGGCATGTAGCCCGCGACCTGGGGCACTACAATACCTATACGGAACACTCCTGGTTACAGGAAAGCTGGATATCCTATTACGAAGGCATCGACCGTGCCAATACGATCCTGGAAAAGAAAGAAGATGTGCAGATCGAAGACGAAGCAGATCAGAAACTATTCGATCGTCTGGTGGCACAGACCAAAGTGTTGCGCGCCATGTGTTTCTTTGATCTGACCTTGTTGTGGGGAGATGTACCGATGAAACTTACTCCGTCGAAAGCAAGTGAAGATTTCATGCAACCCCAGACACCCCGTGACGAAGTGTACGCGCAGATCATCACTGATCTGGAAGAGGCTATACCCGATCTGTCCTGGCACGATGAAGCGGGTCAGCAGTATGAACGCATCTCCAAAGGCGCGGCGATGGGACTACTGGCAAGAGCTTATCTCTACAGAGGAGGATATTCGCTGCACAACAACAATGGGGTAGGCACCATGAAACGCCCGGATAATTACCAGGAATATTACCGCAAAGCGCAAAGTGTGTTGAACGAACTTATCAATTCCGGCAAACACAGCCTGCTGGAAGGAGAAACGGTAGACGGCGAATTCCGCAGCGGATACGAGAAAACCTTCCGCAATATGTGTGAAACGATTTACAATCCGTACGAAAACATCTGCGAGTTCTCCTTCTTCACCCCCACCGGACAAAACTACGGTTCGTTCATGGGGACATACAACGGCCCGGAGATCAGTGACCAGTCTATTTACGGAAGGGCCAACTCATTTATCAAAACCCATTGCTTCTTCTACGATATGTTCGAGGATGCCGACCTGAGAAAAGAGGTAGCGATAGCTACATTCAGTATCAATGCGTCGAGCGAGATCGTAGAGATTGAAAGACTCAAAAGTCAGAACTGGGCCCCGGGAAAATGGCGTCGTAACTGGCATACAAATACGGTGAAGAACAACAACCTGACAGATGTGAACTGGGTAGTGCTACGCTATGCGGATGTGCTGCTGATGAGTGCCGAGGTAGAAAACGAACTGAACGACGGCCCCAATGATACGGCCATCGAACGCACAAACCAGGTACGCCGCCGGGCTTTTGGTAAACCCTATCTGACAAAGAATACGGAAGTAGACCTGAAACAAAGCGATTTCTCCGGCAAAGAAGATTTCTTCACCTTCCTGACGGAAGAGCGGGCACGCGAACTCTGCTTCGAAGGATTGCGCAGGCAGGATCTGATCCGCTGGAACCTGCTCGAAAAAGCGATCAGAAATACACATGAACAGTTCCTGGATTATTTCAACGCCGCAAACGGCAACTCTTATATCTTCCGGGCAGGTGAATTCTTTACTCCGGGTAAGCACGAATTATATCCTATTCCCGCACGTGAAGTAAGAGAAACAAAAGGAGCGTTGATACAAAATCCGGGATATACGAACGCGGAAGAATAAAAGGATTTACGATCTACTGAACCAACGGTCAGCAAAGCTAAGTACGAGGTACGATGGATAGTAGTTTATATAATTATAGCCTTAATTCTATAAAAATGGATGAAATAGGTATTTTTCATATAATTCAGGACATACACATTTTGTTTTCAGCCGGATATAGGTATTAGTTTGTACAATTATAAGTTTAGTGATTTCAATCGTAAATCGTAAATCAGTAAATTGTAAATTAAGGGAAGGGTGTGGTTTCTCCACGCCTTTTCCTTATATTTGGATTACCAAACCGGAAGACACGTCATGAACAGAAAAACAATTTATTTTTGCCTGACTTTTATCGCATGGCTTAACTCTCTATCGGCTTCCGCTTTCACCGCGGAACCCATCTCTTTCCAGCACATCGGTCTCAGAGAAGGATTGTCGCAAAGTACAGTCTTCTCCATCGCCCAGGACCAACAGGGCCATATGTGGTTTGCTACATACGACGGGGTGAATAAGTACGACGGATACGAGTTCAAAGTCTACCAGCACGACAGCAACAACCCGTTGTCACTGGCCAACGACATTGCCCGGGTAGTACGCACAGACAGCCGGGGCAGGATATGGATCGGTACGCGTGACGGTCTCTCCCTGTACGATGCCGGGAAAGACCATTTCCGCAATTACTTCTACGAAACCCAGGAAAAGAAAACCCAGATCAATGACATTATAGAGGTGGAAGAGAATACCCTGCTGACTGCCACTCCGGAAGGTCTGTTCTTCTTCCGGACAGGGGAAAGCCGTTTCGTAGCGGACTCATTAAGCCCTGCTTTCCACAGGCTCGACGCCACTACCCTCAGACGCGAAGGGGAGCAGATCTACATCGGAACATACGAAGGATTGTATCTCTACTCCATCGCTTCGGGCGAACTGAATCCGGTGACACAGGCGCTGGAACAGAAACGCATACAATCCGTACTCCGGCAGTCGCCCATCCGTCTGTGGGTAGCTACCGAAGGAGCGGGACTCTATCTGGTGAACCCGCTCAACGGAGAGGTAGTGAAAAACTACCGTCACACTCCCGGAGATCCGAAAAGCATCAGTTCCAACTACATACGCTCCCTGGCATTGGACGCGCAGAACAGGCTCTGGATCGGAACCTTCAACGATCTGAATATCTACGACGAAAGCAACGACTCCTTCCGGTCTTATACCAACGATCCGGTAGACGATACCAGCCTCTCGCAAAATTCGGTACGGAGTATATTCAAAGACAGCCAGGGCGGTATGTGGCTGGGCACCTATTTCGGCGGACTGAACTACTACCATCCGCTGAAAAACCGTTTCCGCCACATCCGGCAGATCCCTTACAGGAACTCTCTCAATGAGAACATTGTCAGCTGCATGGTGGAAGACGAACGGGGCCATCTGTGGATAGGGACCAACGACGGTGGTGTCAACCTCTACGATCCGCAGCAGGAGAAATTCGTCCATTACACCCTGCCCTTAGACGCGCGGACAGGGATCGGCTTCAACAACGTCAAAGCCATCTATGTAGACGAGCCCGCGGGCAAAGTATACATCGGTACACACGCCGGAGGATTATATACCCTGGATCGCAACAGCGGACGGATCAGCTCGCACCACAGCCGCAACAGCGACCTGCCGGACGACAACGTCTATGCCATCACTCCCGCGGAAGACGGCTGGTTGTGGCTGGGTACCCTGGCGGCGCTGGTACGCTTCCACCCCGGCCGCCAGCTGTTTCAGACCATACACCAGGAGGCCGGCGGAAAACCGTTTACCCACAAACAGATCACCTGCCTGTTCCGGGATTCACGCGACCGGTTGTGGATCGCCGGCGAAGAAGACGTGTCGGTCTATCGCTGGCAGGACGGCGCGCTTTATCCCGCCACGTTGCCTGTGACCGACCTGCCTCTGCGACATATGTTCACCCATTGCATCCACGAAAGCGCGGAGGGGGTCTTCTGGATAGGTACCCGGCAAGGTGTATACCGCTATTCGGAAAAAGACAGGACCATCCGTCACTATACCACCCACCAGGGACTTCCCAACAATGTGGTCTATGGCATCCTGGAGGATAGCTTCGGACGCCTCTGGATGAGTACCAACAAGGGACTGGCCTGTATGCAGACGGAAACAGAAAAATTCAGGAATTTTACGGAGGCAGACGGACTGCAAAGCAACCAGTTCAACTCCTTCTCTTACTGCCGTACCTCGGCCAGACAATTCTACTTCGGAGGGATCAACGGGATCACCGTATTCCGTCCGGAACTGCTGCTGGATAATCCGCATACACCGCCCGTGATCATCAACCGGCTGCGACTTTTTCACCGTACCGTGCGTCCCGACGACGAAACAGGCATCCTGAACCGTCACATCAGCCTGACCGACCGGATCACACTGACCGCCGCCCAGAGTTCTTTCGCACTGGACTTTGTGGTGTCTAACTACATTGCCGGGCCACACAACACATTCGCCTACCAACTTCAGGGGTACGACAAAGAGTGGTATGAACTCACCGATATACGCAGCGTCTCCTACTCCAACCTGCCTCACGGTACTTACCGTTTTCTGGTGAAAGCAGCCAACAACGACGGCTTGTGGAATCATACTCCTACTGAACTGGAGATCGTGATCCTGCCTGTCTGGTACAGGACATGGTGGGCCATACTCCTCTTTTTCCTGATCTTCTGCACCGTATCCATACAGATCATCCGTTTCTTCTGGATGCGTCAGCAGATGAAAAGTCAACTGGAGATGGAACGTAAAGACAAGGAACGCCAGGAGGAGATCAATCAGATGAAAATGCGTTTCTTTATCGATATTTCACACGAACTGCGCACCCCACTCACCCTGATCATGGCACCTCTGCAAGAGGTACTCAACCGGGTCACCGATCGCTGGACACGCAATCAGCTGGAGCACATCCGCCGCAATACCAACCGCCTGCTCCATCTGGTGAACCAGCTGATGGACTACCGCCGGGCGGAGTTGGGTGTCTTCCGTCTGCAAGTCAGACAAACGGAAATCCATGCAACGGTAAAAGAGATCTTCCTGATGTACGACAAAGCGGCACGAACCAAAAACATCCGATATACCCTGCACAGCGAAACGGAAGGGAAACTCTACCTTGCCGATACCAATTTTGTAGAACTGATGTTGCACAACCTGCTTTCCAACGCCTTCAAGTTTACAGGAGAAGGAAAAAGCATTGAGGTCACGCTGAAAGAAGAAGACGGGTGGCTGCTCCTGCGGGTTTGTGATACGGGCAAAGGAATACCGCTTCACAAACAGAAGAAAATATTCGAACGATTCTACCAGATAGGCAACGAACATACCGGAAGCGGCATCGGTCTTTCTGTGGTACAACGGCTGGCCGAACTGCACCACGGACACATAGAAGTAGAAAGCGAAGAGGGGCAGGGCAGCAGTTTCACGATCTGCCTGCCGCAACAAGCCGCAACCTACCTGCCGGAAGAATGGGCCGACGCCCACAGCGAAACCGCCACCCTCTCCTACACCACTAACGCGCCGGAAATGTATGTCCTGGATACCGACAAAAACGAAGAGATGCCGGTAGAAGAACAAGGAGAGAAAAAAGGCACATTACTTCTGGTAGAAGACAACCCCGAGATCCTGCGCTACCTGCGCGAAGGCCTGTCTGCACAGTATCGCATCCTGACAGCCGGACACGGTGAAGAGGCACTCGAACGGCTGAAAGAGGAAGAGGAGATAGATATGGTGATCACAGATGTGATGATGCCCGTCATGGACGGCATACGACTCTGTAAAACACTGAAACAGAATATCCGCACTTGTCACATCCCGGTACTGATCCTGTCGGCCAAAGGCGAACTGAAAGATCAGCAGGAAGGACTGAATGTAGGAGCAGACGACTACATACCCAAACCCTTTACACTCTCTATCCTCACTACCAAAGTACAGAATATTCTGCGTACCCGCCGGGGAATCATCGATCATTATGTCCAGTCGGGAAGTATCGAACCGGAAAAGATCACTTTCAATGCGCTGGACGAAGAATTGCTCCGCAAAGCGGTAGCCGTTGTGGAAAAACACATGGATGATATCGAGTTCACCGCCGACGAGTTCGCCAGAGAGATGAACATGAGCCGTTCCAACCTGCACCTCAAACTGAAAGCGGTCACCGGGGAATCCACTATCGATTTTATCCGGAAGATCCGTTTCAACGAAGCGTGCAAATTGCTGCGCGACGGGCGTTATTCCATTGCACAGGTAAGCACCATGGTAGGGTTCAACACTCCCTCCTATTTCGCTACCAGCTTCAAGAAATATTTCGGGCCTGCCCACGGAATACATCAAAAGCATACGCGGATAACAAAACTGATAGTAAATTCAACAAAACTGAAAGACATTGAACCTCTATTTTATTCCTTTCAACAATTCAGGACAAGCAGAAATAAGTCATGTGCTATTTTTGCTTCCATTACGGAGAGGACAGGCTGATCTCTGTTTCCTACTCCGGAGAACAGGAGAAACAGATCCGGTCACCGGGAAAAATCTCCTGACAGAAAAGTTGAACCGTTAAAATATGAGGAATAAATACGTATGAAAAAAGACTCTTATTACTGGCGGCAAGTGCTGCCCTGATCTTTACCGGATGCCGGAAAGAAACAGACCCGTCCTACAGTTGGGTCCGGAAAGGTATAGAAACAGCCACGGCACAACTTCTCCGGACTTCCGGCGA
>Ga0192241_10132_pt1 | contig 41014 bp, 23 predicted proteins | sample Koala_Koa27_I3_FD_131239 | JGI IMG/M metagenome (GOLD analysis project Ga0192241, IMG submission 131239) | Enriched cells from koala feces incubated with labeled cellulose particles, San Francisco Zoo, California, United States - Koala_Koa2-7_I3 ... | reverse complement strand
TAGAAACTAGCACGCAAAGAAGCACCGAAAGTTCTGGTTGTTGCGGTTGAGCCTCCAACTTGTGCCTGATAAATCCAAGATGTACCATCAGATGCCTCTGAGTTAAATTCTTTCAAACTCTTATAGAAGTAGAATAAGTTACGTCCATAAATAGATATTGATAAGTTGTTGCAAGCAAACTTCTTGGTCAGAGACTTTGGAAGTGTGTAACTCAAGCTAACTTCACGAAGTTTGAAATATGTATTCTTCTGGATCGCATTTTCATAAGTAATATTACCAGAGTATCCCCAACCATATTGGTTATAGTTAGTTTCACCGGCAGTAACAATAATATCATTGCGAGAGCCGTCTTCTTTCACACCCGGCTGAATTACACCATTACCATATACGGTACAACCGTTTACAGTAGAACCAACAGGTTGGTCAGTCAGGTGACGCTTGCTTGGATCTGTTAAGTCATTGCCATCACAATAGTAAGTCAAACCGCCATGTTTCGGATCACGGTTGGCTAATGTTGCTTCCAAGTTACCAATTTCCCTCATATATTGATAAGGTAAGTTCAGCACACTACCCCCAATACGGAAATCGACTGTTGCATCCAGCGTGAAGCTCTTATAGCTCAAAGAGCTGGAAATACCACCGGTTAATTTCGGCATAGCATTACCTGCCTTTTGGCGAGTTGTATAATCTACTTTGTAAAGACCATTGCTGTCTACAATTTTATTGCCATGCTCATCTTTCACTGTTCCATAAACATACCAGTCACCCATTGACTCTCCTACGTGTGATTCCAGTACGGCAGCGCCATTATCCACTGTCAGGTGTTCCAGACGGTCAAGACCATCTGCCAATTTTTTTAATCTTATTCTTATTGAAAGCAACATTTCCACGCAAATCCCATCTCCAGTCTCTATTCTGAATAATAGTACCGTATGCAGAGATTTCCAAACCACTATTGGTTAGTTCACCCACATTCATCAGCATGGTTTTACCACCTTGTGAAGCTGCTGTTGTTGTTTTCAGAATCTGGTCTTTTACATCATTATAATAGTAAGAGAGTTCGAATCCCAAACGGTTTCCAAAGAATTTATTTTCCCATCCCACTTCAAACTCATATTTCTTTTCCGGCTTGATGTCATTATTTCCTAATGCTGTATCAATCGTATTATATACATAGCCGGAGAAGTTACCCTGCTCGTAACCTTGAGTTGCGTAATAAATAGCCGGAGCATTACCTACAATACCATAGCTGACGCGGACTTTACCATAGTCATACCAGGATGGTTTTTTGTCTTTCAAAAGCTCTGTATAGATCACGCTACCATTGATAGACGGATAAAAGAAAGAGTTATTTCCTTTTGCCAGTGTTGAAATCTTTTCTTGACGTGCGGTTCCTTCCAAGTAACCCCAAGAGTCATAACCATAAGATACAGTAGTAAACATAGCAGTTTTCTGCATATTCTGTTTACTCATCTCCGATTTAGCTTTCAAAGTAGAAGCATTCAAGTGGAACCAGTTTTCCTGAGAAAGACCTCCATCGGTTGAAACATTGGATTCATAGTAAGATTCCTGACGTCCAGACCAACCTATATTGGCTGTAATATTATGTTTTTCAGCAAATGTCTTGTCAAACATCAACATAATATCACCATAATAAATTTCATATTTATTGTTTCTCAACCCATAAGCACCGGTGTAAGTTCCGTTTGAGCTAAAGCTGTTCGGTTTTTCCGTATGGTCTTGGTTTTCAATTTCATTGGAAGTTACATCGGTGGAGATACGACCTCTCAAAGTCAACCAGTCGGTAATGTTCCAACTAAGAGTTACGCTTCCAATGAAACGATTGTTATTTTCAATCTGATCTTTCTTTAATACATTCCACAAATATCTGTCAATCAAATTGTAAGATCCAAGACATCCGAAAGCAAATGCTTCATCCGGAGTCAAAGTTTCAGATCCGTTTGTTACATTCATATAGCCCATACTGGTTACTGTATGGTCACGCAGATAAGCCAAATCAGTGAATCCACCAAACATACCACCATAATTACATACTAGCTGGTTGATACGATAAGCACGATTCTGAATGTGCTGACGCATATAGCTGGCAGAATAATCCAATTTGATAGTCTTGGTAACGTTTGTTGATCCGTTCAATGCAAAGTTGTGCTTGTTGTTGTTAGAATTCAACTGTGTAGACTGAATGTCATTATAGGTATAAGAGAAACGGACATTGTTCTTCTCGCCGGCTGAACTGACAGCCAAGTTATATGTTTGATTCCAACCTGTACGGAAAATATCATTCCACTGATTATGGTCAATAGGACTATATGGACGATACGTGTTGTCAAAGTAGTAAACATCTTGTCCGTCATACTTAGGTCCCCAAGTGTAATAGGTATTTCTTACTGAGTGAACCATATTGCCGTTCATATCCTGACGTTGGTAAAAGCCACCGTTCTGTTTTTCATAATCAGTACCATTAGAGGCAACCAAGGCATTATCGTAACCCGGGCCATATTCTTTCTGAATCTTAGGCATATAGGCAATTTTCTCCATGCTCACATTGGCACTGAAATCCACATTTACACCTTTCGATCCTTTACCGCTCTTGGTCGTAATCATTACTACACCGTTAGCAGCCTCTGAGCCATAAAGTGCAGAAGCGGCTGCGCCTTTTAAGATTGAAATGTTCTCAATATCTTCCGGATTGATGTCTACCAAACCATTTGATTCTACACGTTGGCTACTCCAATAATCTTTATTGTTGGCATCACCATTGTGAATGGGCACACCATCCATAATGATAAGCGGCTGAGTGGTACCCGTGATAGAACTTAGGCCACGTACCGAAATAGAAACAGAAGAAGTCCCGCTACCAGGAGCTGCCTGTATGCGTACACCTGAAGCCTTACCATACATTGCCGAAGCAAAGTTGGAAGCACCTGTTCTAACCAGTTCATCAGAACCTACAGAACTAACAGCATAACCCAACTTTTTGGCATCCTTCTTGATACCCATTGCAGTAACTACAACTTCGTCCAAAGTCTGGGTATCATCCAGTAGGGTTACATTGAGAGATTGCCCATTCCATTTAACTTCTTGGGTCTGATAACCTACGAAAGAGATAACAATAATATCTCCCTCTTTAACATTGCTCAATGAAAAGTCACCGTCAATACCGGTGATTGTTCTATTCGTAGTTCCTTTTACTACTACGGACGCTCCAATGATAGTCTCTCCAGTGGCGTCTTTCACGACGCCTTTACATACCCCACTCTGTTGTGTGATTTTAGCATCGGTTACACCATGATTGGTAACCGCAAATGCTGCCCCGGTAGAGGCTCCCATGAGGAGCAGCATCATACTGACTGATTTTAGTCGTTTCAACATAACTGTGATCTTTTTTTAATTGTTTATTGAAAAACAGGCACTTATAGCCTTCCAGTTCTTCCAGAACTGGATAATCATATAATACATTGATTATCAGCTGTATATTTAAAATTAAGGAATAAGAGTAATCTCTATTCTGATTCTTCTAAGGCGTTTTTTAGCGGATTATTTCTACTTATTTTCTATCGTGGTATATCCTGTCTGAATAAAAATCCTATGTGGCAGTTGAATCTTGTATAATACATAAATTCAAGTAAATGAGATAAATAAGAAATAATATAAAGGATAAACCGAATGAAATATGATTGTATTCTGATATATTCAGTAGTACTTATCCATCCCCTCTATAGCTCATATGAGCCATAAAAAAACGGATAAAAGAACTTATTCTATTAGTTTGTATCTTATTTTCCATTCAAAATGTTTTAAGTTTTATATTATTCGACTCTTAATTTGAATAAAAGTTAATCGATACATCTTTTTACTTTTTCTTTTCGGATAGTTGCCATACTATACATTCTTCAAATGCAAATTTAACAATTACACAAACCTTCTTTTGCTGATATAGATATAAGTGCATCCTATCCCCTTTTACTCTTTAGAGATTCTGCATATAGATAGAAAAGAGCAATGCTATCTTTGATTGCAAATTCATTTGAGAAAAGACTCTATAGTTTTTTTCTCAAATTTACCTTCAATCCTTCACAAATTCTTTGAAACGCCTATGAATAGGGAGATTTATGCAAAAATCTCTTTCAGGTTTCCTTCAGCTTTCCTTCATTTTCCTTCAGCTTTCCTTTATGAAGTAGCTACAATCTTCCCTCAGTTTTGCTTAGTTTCATTAAGCGAAACTCGAGTGTTCTCCTAGAGATACTGTAGTATCGCCCTGTGAACACTGCAGTATCATGCTGGGAGTACTGGAGTACCATGCCGGAAGTACTGTAAGTGAGAATGAGAATGATCATATACCTTATTATATTGTATAGTAAAGAAGCAGCTCTGAGGTAGTGTTATACTATAATTTAGACTTCTACTCGGCAGAAAGTATAAAAAGCAAAGGTTTGCTCTATCTGTTTCATCCTTTTAATTTTTCCTCTGTGTTGCATTCTGTTTTTTAGACAATCCAAAAGTTCTCAAAACTTAAATCGGTGCTACTTATATTCTACTAATCACAGAGTTCCATTAAAAGAAAGTGGGGAAATGCCTACACTTAAGTCATAAATAATGATAAGAAAGTCTGTATCTCCTCTTCTATCAATCTTCTGTTAAAACTTGGTATATCGTTAAATATCAAGCGGAATATGAAAAATATTTTCCTGTTTACTCTTGTATATTTTAAATTTATTATATATTTGCACCGTTAATCTAAATTAAATTGAAAAACATAGTTCTGGAAGAACTTACTCAACCAGACATATTGAGTTTCAATCAACTTAAAAAAATCACAGTTATATTAAAACGACTCAAATCAGTCAGTATGATGCTGTTCCTAATGGGTGCTTCCACCGGAGCAGCATTTGCGGTTACCAATCCCGGTGTAGCCGACGTGAAAATTACACAACAAAACGGGACATGTACCGGAATCGTCAAAGATGCTACAGGAGAAGGAGTGATCGGTGCATCTGTTGTGGTGAAAGGTACAACGAATGGTACAATCACCGGACTTGACGGGGACTTCTCGCTGAGCAATGTGAAAGAAGGAGATATTATTGTCATTTCTTTCGTGGGTTATAAGACAGAAGAAGTGAAATGGACCGGAAAACCTCTTGATGTTCTTCTAAAAGATGATTCACAGCTATTGGGTGAAGTAGTTGTAACCGCCCTAGGTTTGAAACGTGAAGAAAAAGCGTTGGGCTATGCTGTAACCGAAGTAAAAGGCGATGCATTGAGAGCTGCCAATACTATTTCTCCGGTAGCAGCCTTGCAAGGAAAAGTAGCAGGTGTGGAAATCAAGCAATCAGATGGTGGTATCTTTGGTGCAACCAAAATCCAGATTCGTGGTGCCTCTACTTTGAGTGGCAATAACCAACCTATTTATGTGGTAGACGGCGTTATTCTATCTAATGATATTTCTAGTGTATCTCCTTCTGAATACAGTGATGAAGCAAATACCAAAGCTAATGACTATGGTAACGAATTGAAGAACTTGAACCCGGATGACTTTGAAACAGTATCTGTATTGAGAGGCGCTGCCGCAACTGCACTTTATGGTTCTCGCGGCTTGAATGGTGCCGTAGTTATTACTACCAAATCAGGTAAAGGAGTGAAAGGCTTCGGGGTCAGTGTTTCACAGACATTGGGTATAGACCACGCCTTCAAGACTCCTGATATGCAATATGAATACGGTCCGGGACGTATGCCGGGATGGGCTGATGACGATGGCAATGGTAGTATTTGGGACCCATCTCAGTTTAAGATGCAGAATGGGGAAGCTACATATATAGGTTCTGCTGTATATGGTTGGGGACCTAGATATGATGGTCGTCAAATTCGTAACTATGATGGAACATGGACTAGCTATTCTCCTCATAAGAATAATATACTGGACATGTATCAGCTGGGATTCAACACAAACACCAACGTAACTGTTCGTGGAGGTGGCGAAAAAGCCTCTTTCTATGGATCGGTATCTTATAAGAAAGCAAACTCTACTACTGAAAATAACACTTTTGAGCGTTATTCCTTCTTGTTGAAAGGCACTTATCAGATCAGTGACCGTGTAGATGTGGGGGCTTCTGCGAACTTTGTCAACTCCAAACCTAGAAACGCAGCACGAAACATTGGTGAATATTTTGCAAATCCTAATATCGGTTTGTTAGGTACTCATCTAGACACCAAATATTTCCGTGATAAATATTTAGGTGAGCATGGTGGTTTGGCCTCAACTTCTTATGGTGACCTTTATGGTAATGTCCCTGGTAGCTATAAGAGATACTGGTTTGCTATTGATAATTATGATTCTTATTATAAGGAAACAGTTATCCGTCCTACATTAGAAGTAAACGTAAAAATATTAGATTGGTTGAGATTCAAAGCTGATGCCAATATGAACTATTACTATAAACACGGTGAAGATAAAATTCTGGGACGTGGTTATGCTAATGTGGGCAACGGCAATGAAGATGGAGGTAAATATGCAATGAGCCAGTTCACAAAAGAAGAAATAACTCTAGGCGGAACTTTCACAGTTGACAAGCAGATTAAAGACTTCTCTGTGGGTGGATTCGCTCGTTTCGAATATTATAATAAGTCGCAATCATCTTATGCAGTAAACACAAGCGGTGGTATGGTGGTACCTTACGGATGGTTTATCAGCAACAGCCGTAATACTCCAGGATATAGCGGAAAAGTAGATGGAACCAAGCGTATGATGTCTGCTATTTTTGCTGTTAATTTAGGATGGAAAAACCAATTGTATTTGGATGTTACCGGACGTAATGACTGGTCATCCGCTTTGGTTTACAGTACTCGTACCGGTAACCATTCTTATTTCTATCCATCAGTATCAGGATCTTGGTTAATCAGTGAAACATTTAGCGAGAAAATGCCGGCATGGATTTCTTTGGCTAAGTTACGTGCTTCATGGGCTCAGGTAGGTAATGATACCGATCCATACAATGTAAATTCAACTTACGGTTTTTCCCGTACCGATATGCCTGACGGAAGCGTTATTACCAATACATTACAAGATGCAATAAAGAGCAATAATCTGAAGCCAGAACGTAAAAATTCATGGGAAGTTGGTTTGGATTTCCGTGTATTGAATAACCGCATTGCGTTGGATGCTACTTATTATAAGGAAAACACCAAAGACCAGTTGATGACAATTGATATTCCTGGTATATCCGGTGCCAGCCAGCAGTTAATTAATGCAGGTAATATACAGAACTCAGGTGTTGAAATAGCATTGAACACTATTCCATTTAAAAACAAAGATTGGCAGTGGGATTTAAACTTTACTTATACAAAGAATAAGAACAAGATTATTTCGTTACATGAAAACGTAGCAGATTATATTAATTTGGCTGGTCAGCTAGGTGGTGACTATCATATGGCTTCTGTTGCTAGAGTAGGCGGTGATTATGGCACATTGTTAACAAATGTGATGCCAGCCAAGAATGAATAGGGACAAACCATATTAGAATGGGATGAAGGTTGGAGAGGTGCTTATGAAGCACGCAGCGGAAAGACTGAAGAAGTAGGAAGTTTGACTCCGGACTTTTTAGGTTCAATCGCGACCACACTTTCTTACAAGAATTGGAGTTTGCACATCGCTACAGATATGCGTTTTGGTGGTATGATCGCTTCTTACTGTAACCTGTACGGAACAGAAGGTGGCTATTTGAAGAGCACAATGGCTTGGCGTGATGAAGCAAACGGAGGTCTGACTTGGACCAGTAAATATGCTGAAAGCAATGGAATAACTTATCATGATGGAGTAATTCCTGAAGGTGTTTTCAAAGAAGGTACATTGGCAACTTTGACCAACGGTCAAAAAGTAGATGTTAGTGGAAAATCCTATAGAGAACTGGTGGAACAAGGGTTATTGGAACCGACCCATGCTGGTGCATATCAAATCAACCGTTCAGACTGGGGATCATTTACAGTATTTGATACTTGGTTCCATAAATTGAGCTATGTGGCTTTGCGTGAGATTTCATTATCTTATCGTTTCCCACAGTCTTTGGCTAAAAAGATTGGTGCCAATAATCTGAATGTAATGTTATCGGCACGTAACTTGGGTTATCTGTATAATTCTTTGCCAAATAACATTAATCCTGAAAGTGGACGTGGTAATGACTCGCGTGAATTCCGTATCCGTGGTTTCGAGCCTTATACAGCTAACTATATGATGACCATTAATGTGGACTTCTAAACATATCTACTTTAATTACCTTACTAAAGAATAAAAGATTATGAAATATAAATATTTAGCAATAGCAGCCCTGTGTGGAGGGCTCAGTATATTCAGCTCTTGCAAGGATGAATTTGCTGGAATTAACGAAAACCCATCTGCTATTTCCACTCCGGATGTCCGTTATTTATTCACACAATGTGAAATGAGTTTCCAGCCTGTTGATTATCAACAATGGTTTTATGGTTTCTCTTATTTAGGAGCATGGTCACAGACTTCTGTTCTGCCTGGAGGTAATACCAGTAAATTAAACCGTGCATCTTCCGGTTGCGGATATCAAGTAAATACTGTATTGAAATATGCTAATGAGATAAAATATCAAATTAGTTTAATGTCCGATGCCGATAAGGAAAAATATGGATATATTCAATATCTGTGTGCACCTTTGTGTGTCTTTCTTAGCATGGAAGACTCCGATATGTATGGTTCGAGACAATATAGTGAAGCAATGCAGATTCGTTATGGAGGCACACTGACTCCGAAGTTTGATACTCAACCTGAATTATTTGAGTACTGGCTGAAAGAATTGGATGAAGCTCTCGTTTATCTGAATGCCCATAAAGACCAGACAGATATGTTGAATTCGCAAGATATTATATTTAAAGGAAATATTGACAAATGGGCTAAGTTTACAAACTCTTTGAAGTTGAAGATTGCAACTCGTTTATTGAATGTGGATAAAGAACGTGCATTGAAGATTGTTAACGAAGCAGCTCAGAATGCTGCCGGATTCACTAGTGCCGAAGATCTTTCTGAAGACTTTGTAATGAATAAAGGTAAAGAAAATGCTAACTTCAATAACGATCCGACATTGAATAGTGCAAACAAAACGTGGGTGGACTTTATGAAAGCAAATCGTGACCCACGCTTGTTCTCCTTCTTTATGAAGAATGATTATAACTCATTGGTTATTCAAGCATTTTTTGACCAGAAACGCGAAAAGTTTATTCCTTCCTATATAATGGAAAATGTAGAATACAAGGAAGTCGATGGCAAAAAAGTCTTCACTGGTTGGAAAGGCATGGGCGAACCGTGGGTACGTTATTATGGTATACCTTGCCAAAATGACATAAACAAAGACTCCAAATATGATGAATATTTTGATACTAAAGACGAAGCTTTCTTCTTGGAATCAAAGAATGGATCAAAAGTTAAGTATAGTCCCACTTGCATTCGGAATAAATTCTCCATTAAAGGTAAATATCAGTACACTTTCCCCGATGCCCCCGATGTGGCTCCGGTAAAGACAACAGATAATACATGGTATGGATTATATTTTTCTGCAGGTGAAGTTAATCTGCTGCTAGCTGAGTTTAAACTCTTAGGAGCTAATTTACCATTGTCTGCACAAGAATATTTCACAGCAGGGGTTACCTTATCGGTAAAAGGACACGATGCTGTAGCTGCCAAGAATAAGTTACCTTATTATGAATCAGGGTATGCTAATGACAAATTTGATGGAACAATTAATGTAACAGATGAAATGATTAGTGACATGCTATCACACGATACATATAAATTGAATGGTAGTCAAATTGAAAATTTGGAAAAGGTATATATCCAACAGATGATTCATTACTATATGTTGCCTATGGATCAGTTTGTAACCAGTCGTCGCTCTGGTATTCCGATGAAGAACAGCACATTGTTACCTCGTGAAGAATTTGACCCAGCTGTAGGAGATCAATTCATCATCCCTCGCCGTTTTGCCGTGGGCAAACCTGATGACACTGATAAATTGCGTGATGTAACTATTGCTGCATATGAAGAGCAAGGATATACATATGATGGTACAATGTCAGATGCTCCGTCTACTCTGGCAAAAGAACGGATTTGGTATGACAAAAATGCTCCAGAATATGGTGCAGGACCGAATGTTTATTAATCAATATAAAGAAAAGAGGCATTTTTTGCCTCTTTTCTTTTATTATACTATTATGTTTTATGAAAAAACTTATATACTTACTCATCCTACTGGCTTGTATCATTAATATACATGTATCGGCAGCACAAAGCCAACAACGTATTTTTTTAATTGAAGACTACACAGGCGGAACTGTAGTATTAAAGAACAAAACGCATGTACCGACTGACCTAAACTATGATGCGGCCAATCAGAATATGATGTATATGGATGGTGATAAAGAAATGATCTTAGACCAAACCCAAGGAGTGGATACCGTGTATATAGGACGCCAAAAGTTTATCCCCAATGGACAACATGGTTTCTTGGAAATGATAGGTTTAAAAAATGGCACCATATTTATCAATTGGAAATTAAAAAAGCTGTTGGTTGGTAAAAAAGGTGCATATGGACAAGTAATACAGGGAAATATGGAAGCGATGGATGTCAATGTCATAAAACAGCAGGCAGGCATTGCCAGAAGAGAGGATAATGTAGTAGATGTATATACTCAACTGAATGAAAATGAATATTATCTGCTCCGTAACGGTAAGTTTGTGAAATGTAGAAATGAGAAGTCCTTACTGAAATTATTCCCCGGAAAAGAGGAATTGATAAAGAAGTATATAAGCAAGCATCAATCAAGTTTCAACAATACCCATAGCATTATAGAACTTCTAGACTACTGTATGGGGATAACAAACTAAGTAATTTTCTTGCTCCTCGATTCAATTCATTAATATTAATAGCTTTAAACAAGAGGTTGTGTCAGCATTTTGGCACAACCTTATTTTATATAAAAGTTCGCTCTATATTTATTATATTTCTGTCAAACCAATCCTTTCAACCATATAGCCAGAAAGCGGTCATATACGATATATCCTTGCGTCTCTTTCAGCACAAACTCCTTATCTTTCAATCCTTTCAATGCTACATTAATACTACTTGCACCCTTTAAATTATATTTTTTAATAAATGCAGAAGCATTTATTTCACTGACAGTTCCTTCTTTTGCTATCGCTTTCAACAATTGTATTTGATTGGAAGTCAAGAAATCAAAGTAGGTTTGATAAGTATATTCTTCTTCCCGGATAATATCTTGAACAAGTGCATGTAACAAATCAACAGTAGGTACTTGTTGTGGCAATGAAAACAGTCTGTTCAGCAAATATTGCACATACCATGTATGCCCGTTCACTGTTTGATATACTTCTTCAAAGATAGTTTCCGGCAATTCTTTTCCTCCTTCCTCAAATAGTTTTCTGGCAAAATCAAAATAGAGAACAGAAGGAATGGAAGTGAGAAAAAGTTTCTGTGTAGACTGATAGAAAGGTCTTTTAACGGAAAAGAAAATGGACTCCATCATGTGCTTTTTGCTGCCTGAAAAGATGAAATGTATTGTGGGGGTAAATTGAATATAAGATCGTAACAAACCTTCTACTCCTTTTTCCGGATATTCCATAATTTGCTGAAATTCATCAATAGCGATATAACATTCCTTTCCGGGTTGATTGAGATAGGAAAAAATCTCTTTCAAAGTTTCTTCAGAGCGTTCCGGTACAAAGTCCAGAGTGACCGAAAGCATTCCGGTTATCTCATCTGCGCTTATGACCGGACGACAACTCTTGAAGAAAGAAAACAATGATTTCAAGGTAGTTTGCGAAAAGGAATCTAGTTTACCTAATACAGTACGCCCGAATAAAGATACAAACTCCTGCAAATTCTGAGTAGAAAATATATCCAAATAAAAGCAAACCGCAGACTTGTCATTATCCTGAATATAATGAAATGCATTCTTTATCAGTCCTGTTTTTCCCATACGGCGAGGACTGATCAAGGTCATATTCCGACCATTTCTCAATGCAGAAATCAAATCTTCTGTTTCTTTTTCCCGGTCACAGAAATATTCTGGACCTTGATAACCAGTGATTAAAAAAGGATTAGCAGGTTTATTTTTCATTGCGTTATTTGCGTTACATAAAACATGTAACGCAAATAACGCAATAAAGTTTGAGAGTAACAAATAAAAGAAATAAATAATTTGATCTCAGATAGATGCAGCAGTTTATTGAGACAGGCTTTTTTTATTATCCCATAGATACATAAAATAAATTACTTTCAAACAAAGAACAAGGCGACAAACAGCATCAAGAAGCAAGAAAAACATAGTCGAATTGTTAAATCACGAGGCTTATAATAAAATAATTTCATTTAAACCCTTGTTTATATTAAATATATTATATATTTGCGGCGTTAATCTTAGTTTAATTTAAAAAGCAGTTATCTTAAACTGATAGATTTTCTTGATTTTCAATAAACACTTTAAAAATCACAGCTATGTTAAAACGACTAAAGTCAGTCAGTATGATGCTGTTCCTAATGAGTGCCTCTACCGGAGCAGCTTACGCGGTTTCCACCCCTGGAGTAACCGATGTGAAAATCACACAACAAAGCGGAACATGTACCGGCATTGTAAAAGACGGTACAGGCGAAACTGTCATTGGTGCATCTGTGGTAGTGAAAGGCACTACCAATGGTACTATTACCGACTTCGATGGTAACTTTACTCTGAGCGACGTTAAGAATGGGGATATTATCCAAATCTCATTTGTAGGATATAAAACCCAAGAAATTAAGTACACAGGACAACCCCTCAATGTAATTCTGCAAGATGATACGGAAGTATTGGACGAAGTTGTGGTGGTAGGTTATGGTGGTTCGCAGAAACGTGCTGCATTGACAACTGCAATTTCCAAAATGGACAATCAGGTATTGAAGAATGCAGCCTACAGTAATGCCGGACAATCTTTGCAGGGTTCTGTAACCGGTCTTCGTGTTGTCAATACTACCGGTCAGCCGGGTAGTTCCCCCGACATCATTCTGCGCGGTGGTGCTACTATTACAGGTGAAAAGAGTTCTGCTCTTATTGTTGTAGACGGAATCGTGCGCAACAGCATGGCAGACATCAACCCTTCTGACATTGAATCTATCCAAGTGCTGAAAGATGCCGCTTCAACTGCTATCTATGGTGCACGTGCCAATGGTGGTGTTATTTTGGTTGAAACCAAGCGCGGCAAAGAAGGCAAAGTGGACGTTAACTATAAGTTTAAGATAGGCATGAACTTCTCTCGCAAAGGTTATGATTACCTGAATGCCGGAGATTATCTGTATTATACACGTTTGAGATTCAAAAATGCCAATCAAGCTGCTGCCGGTTATGGTGGCAGTTGGAATCCCGATACCCAGAACGGTTGCGGAACAACAAAGAATAACTATGATGTACGCTATCTGGAAGGAAACGAAAACCTTGTCAATGAAGGATGGCTCACGATGACCGATCCATATTCCGGCAAACAATTGGTTTACAAAGACTATTCCGGTCAGATGGAAGATGCCACATTCAACAATTCCGCAATGACTCAAGATCATTATTTAAGTATCAATGGAGGTAATGATAAAGCAACTTTCTCTACCAGCCTGGGATATTACAATGAAGATGACCAAATCGTAGGAACTGGATATAAACGCTTTAGCGGTGCCCTCAACGGATCCTATAAATTATTCCCATTCCTTACTGTAAAGGGAGGTGCTACCTATACATGGTCTACTCAGCCCGAACTATGGATTGGTACTTATGAGTTCTTCTACAGAACCCGTGGTATGCGTCCCACTTGGAATCCTTGGAATGAAGATGGTAGCCCCAATTCTGCAGATTCAAACATTTCAGATGGTAATCCTGCATACTTCAGAGATAAATTGCTAAGTTCTAATGGTATCCGTAAATCAACATACAATTTAGGGTTTACATTGGACATTCTCCCCAAGAAACTGGTATTGAATGGAAATGCAGCATTGTATCATTATGATTACCAAAAAGAGAAGTTCAATAAAGCATATCAACTGGAAAACCAATCGGAAAATACAACCCGTGAAGCATCCATCAAAGAACAACGCTACACGCAAGAATAATTCAATTCAACCCTGACCTATACGGATACTTTTGCAGAAAAGCATAATCTGGAAGTTATGTTAGGCGGTGAATATTTCAACTACAGCCAGTTTGATTTGGAAGCTGTGACTCAAAATTCACCTACTGATGATATTCCGACGTTGAACACCGGTTCTACCCGCACTAAAACTACAACTTCGAAGACTGCCTATCGCATTCTTTCCGGCTTTGGACGTTTAAACTATAACTACAATATGAAGTATCTTTTGTCTATGGTATTCCGTTATGACGGTATCTCCCGTTTGAAAGATAATCGCTGGGGCTTCTTCCCGGGTGTTTCTTTAGGATGGAATGTGATGGAAGAAGAATTTTGGAAAGATTCAAAACTTTCTGATATATTCTCTAACCTGAAACCTCGTGTGAGCTATGGTGTAAATGGTAATGTAAACGGTCTGGGCAATTATGAAGTTTATGGTACATATGCTTTGACCGGCAATACATATGGTGGTGAAACCGGTATTTACAACAAGGAATTGGTAAACACCCAGTTGCGTTGGGAACAGAGCCAGACATTTGAAGCCGGTTTGGATATGGGCTTTTTCAATAATCGTTTAAGCTTTATCCTTGACTATTATAGCCGTACAACCAAAGACTTGTTGACAGATTTGGCCTTGCCTGGTTATACAGGATTTGACAAAATCAGAACCAATCTCGGATCATTGCGCAACACCGGTTTTGAAATGGAAGTACGCGCTAATATCATCAAGAGTAAAGACTTTTCATGGGATCTTACAGCCAACTTATCTACTGTAGCCAATAAGATTGTGAAATTACCGGAAAATGGCGTTGCCAAGAATCGTGTAGGTGGTGATCAGGTATACGATCCGAAAAAAGGTGAATTAGTATGGGTAGGTGGACGCCAGGAAGGCGGTAAATTAGGTGAATTGATAGCTTATAAACAAAACCATATTTTCCGTGACTGGGACGACGTAAAACAAAATGCCAATATGCGTATTGATAATGTTGCCAATCTATATGGACCGGGGTTAGCAGACCAAATCAATCCCGCGACAAAAAAGACTTATAGAGAGTCAGATGGTTGGAAGCCTATCGAACCAGGAGATGTTTGCTGGGAAGATATGGATGGTAACCAAGTGATTGATTCACATGACCGCTATGTAGTAGGTAACATATTCCCGAACATTACCGGTGGTTTTTCTACAACACTTAACTACAAAGGCATTTCTCTGTATGCACGTTTTGATTATGCTCTAGGACACACACTGTACAATGACTTGAAAGCCCGCACATTAGGACAATATCAGGGAACATGGAACATCATTACAGATGTGAAGAATATGTGGACAGAAGAAAATCCGAATACGGATCTATCAAAATATTATTTTGGCGACCAGGTAATAAAGAAGAACATTACCCGTTCTAATAATGGTAGTACAGCTGCCAATAATAATAACTCAAACTATTATGAAAAGGCAGACTATCTGGCATTGCGTGAATTGACATTGAGCTATAATTTGCCCAAGGCATGGACCAGCAAATGTTTCATTCAAGACGCTTCAGTCTATGTAACAGGTTAGAACTTATTCTACATCACCGGATATGAAGGAACTTCTCCGGAACCGGCTGTAAGTACCACATACGGTCAAGGTATCGATAACGGACGTTATCCTACTCCTAGAACAGTATTGTTTGGTTTATCATTAACATTCTAATTTTTAAGACATTGAAGATTATGAAAAAGTTTTTAGCATATATCATGGTTGGTGCAGCACTGACCGTTACCGGATGCGATTCTTTGGATTTGTCCCCCGACAGCAGCATCACGGATAGTAACTACTGGCAGAGTGATGCACAGTTCTCTGCTTTCAACGTAGGATTGCATTCACAATTCCGCGAAAGAAGTTACAAATTCTTTCTATTGGGCGAACCTCGTGCCGATTATTATAAAGGGGAAACAGCTTTCGGTAGTGCCACACAAGGCAATGAGCTCATGTGGCAGAATAACCTGAGTGCAATTAACCCGGGAGTCAGCAATTTTGCCGATCTGTATGGTCTTATTAATCAAGTGAATATTATGATTAATAAAGGCGAGCAGAATACTACGCTGGATGCCAATACCCGCAATTTCTATTTAGGACAAGCCTACGGCATGCGTGCATACCTTTATCTCCATTTGTTGCGTTCATGGGGAAATGTCATTATTTGGACAGATTATACAGAAGGGTCATCACTGGACTTCAGTAATCTGAACAAATCAGCATCTCCGGCAGCAGATGTCATGCAATTAATCATTGACGATGTCACTGCATCCGAGGCAGCATTTGGAAGCAACTATAGTTTCAAAGGTGGCAACCAACGTTACTTTTGGTCAAAAGCCGCTACCATGATGGTGAAAGCCGAAGCATATATGTGGAGAGGCAAGCACATGGGAGGTGGAAATGCAGACTATACCACTGCCAAGAATGCCTTGATGGATATTCAAGCAAGTGGCAAGTTCAGCCTGCTGGAAAACTATACTGACGTATTCGCTTTCGACAATAAGAATAATGCAGAAATTATTTTTGCCATCCGCAATTCACGTGAAGATAGCTTTGTTATGTGGAAAGATAACAACTTTACCAACAATATGTTACCACAACAAAATCTTCTTTTCAGTTATGCAGATGAAAACGGAACCCCTATCAGTGAGTTAGGTGACAAAGTGCAGATAAACGGCGTATGCAGATATGCTATCAACCCTGATCTTTATTCAAAGGGATTCCATGATGCTGATACACGCAAACGTGGTACATTGCAGGCTGCCTTTGAAAAGAATGCCGATACCGGCGAGTTGACTTATGCAGGTGCATATCCTTGCAAGTACTTAGGTACATTACTGGCAGGTGCTGCCATTCGTTCCATGTACGATGATTATCTCATTTATCGCTATGCAGACTGTCTGTTGTTGCTGGCTCAAGCCAAAGCGTTTTTAGGAGAAGATCCTGCTACGGAAATCAATGCAGTGCGTGAGCGTGCTTATGGTAAAGAATACTTTAAAGCAAACTACGCTACTCTGGCTTATCCTAACGATAATGACCCCGAACTGTACACTAACAATTCAATGCAGAAACCGGATAATGCAGGTGCTATGGAAGCCGTATTGAAAGAACGTATGCGTGAATTTATGGTAGAAGGCAAACGTTGGTATGACCTCCGCTTGGCAGGTGATGAATATGTACTTGCCCACACCACAGCAAATGAAGCGCGCTTATTATGGCCGATCGACGAAAATACATTGAATAAGAATAAAGCTGATGACAAGACCGGTCAACCGGGATTAGTTCAAACTCCAGGGTATAAAAGTGATGACTAAAGAGTAGAAAGATTGAATTACTCGTCAGATCTTATTCTGTACGAATGATAACTGTGAAAAGAGCGAGAATGCACCGTGAGGTACATTCTCGCTTACTTTTGCTATTAATAAACTGGTAAATTTTGAATGCTTTCTTAGTCCTAAAACAAACCGAAGAAGTTTTTGTTTATTCTTCCATCTTAAAACTTTTCAAAATCTTTTCAGCATTAGCTTCCTCCCCTTCAGAATAGAGAATGGAAATATAAAAGCCACTCCCCGCAGCCTTGGTCATCAGACAAGTATAGAAGCAATGATCCGCCTCACAGATTCCGGTCAAATAAGAACCATAGAATTGTGGCAACTCAAATGCTTTTATTGCCGACTGGTCTTTTACTCCATCATCATTAGCATAATCCTTTAGGACACCACTTAGTTCCTCCTTTGTCATACCATCAGAATCCAAAGATTGGATCGTGATGTAAAACTTACTGTTGTTCAAGAGGAAAGTTTCTTCTGTATCCTCTTCTACCAGGATTCCTTTAGGAGCTTCGAAAGTCAATCCGTAGGCAGTCCATGTGATAGGGGCAAGAGCTTGAGCATTTACTGATAGGTATGCCAAGCACAGAAATGCAAGAAATAGAAGCTTTTTCATTTTTAGTTTTCGGGTATGTTGATGAATAAATGTGTCGAAATATAAATAGAACGATCATTTCACCGTAGGGGCGGATTGAATCCGCCCGTATACATAAAGCAAACTGTTTTCGGGCAGATTCAATCTGCCCCTACAGCAAAATGATAGCTATTTTTATTTTAACCACCTCACATTGGAAAGCTCATTACATATATAGCCGGTTATTTATCCTTTTCGCGTATTTCCACACGACGAATCTTTCCACTGATCGTTTTCGGAAGTTCTTCCACAAATTCTATTACACGCGGATACTTATAAGGAGCAGTCACACGCTTCACATGGTCTTGCAGTTCCTTTATCAGTTCGGGCCCTTCCTTGCCTTTGTAACTTGCAGCAAGAACGATGGTTGCCTTTACCACCTGACCACGAATTTCATCGGGTACACCGGTAATGGCGCACTCCACTACAGCCGGATGGGTCATCAATGCGCTTTCTACCTCGAACGGGCCGATGCGGTAACCGAAACTCTTGATTACATCGTCTGCACGGCCTACGAACCAGAAATATCCATCCTCATCACGCCAAGCTACGTCACCTGTGTAATAAATGCCATCATGCCAAGCTTCATCCGTCAAGTTTTGATCACGGTAATATTCTTTGAACAATCCTAAAGGTTTACCCTTATCCGTGCGGATCACAATTTGCCCTTGTTCACCATCTTCTGCCGAACGTCCGTCCGGAGTCAACAAGTCAATATCATATTGCGGATTGGGTACTCCCATGCTACCGGGTTTCGGGTCCATCCAAGGGAAAGTTGCCAAAGTCAGCGTTGTTTCGGTCTGACCGAAACCTTCCATCAGACGGATACCTGTCAATTCCTTGAAAGTTTCATAAACGGAGAAATTTAATGCCTCACCAGCCGTGGTGCAATATTCCAATGAAGAAAGATCGAATTGAGAGAAATCTTCACGGATCAAGAAGCGGTAAATAGTGGGAGGAGCACACAAGGAAGTGATATGATAATCCTGAATCTTCTTCAGTATTTCATAAGGAGTGAACTTCTCGTGATCATAAACAAAAATATTTGCTCCTGCAATCATCTGTCCGTACAGTTTTCCCCACACGGCTTTTCCCCAACCGGTATCGGCAATAGTGAGGTGCAGGTTATCCTTGTGCAGGTTGTGCCAGTAGCTTGCCGTTACAATGTGGCCCAAAGGATACGTAAAATCATGCGCCACCATCTTCGGTTCGCCTGTGGTGCCCGAAGTGAAATGCATTAATGAAATATCATCATTCGTATTGGGATGTTCGGGCTTTACAAAGGGGGCAGCATTCTCAATGCCTTTATGGAAATCCTCGAAACCTTCCGGTATCTCCGGTCCTACGCTGACTAGCTTCTCAACAGAAGGAGAATCGGGCATTGCATCTATAATATGTTTGGTGATTACGTCCTCGCCTGCCGCTACAATCATCTTTATATCGGCAGCTTTGCAACGATACACAATGTCTTTCTTTGTCAGTAGATGAGTGGCCGGAATAACCACCGCGCCCAGTTTATGCAGAGCAATAATGGAATACCAAAACTCATAACGACGCTTCAACACAAGCATCACCATATCTCCGTGGCCTATACCCAGGCTTTGGAAATAAGAAGCCGTCATGTCAGTGTATTTCTTCAGTTCCGCATAAGTGTACTGATGGTGTTCACCTTTGTCATTCGTCCACAACAATGCGTTCTTGTCAGGTTCCTCAGCTGCCCACGCATCTACTATATCATAACCGAAATTAAAGTTTTCGGGGACTTTTATCTTCAAATTCTTTATAAAATCCTCTTGCGAGGTAAAGCTATTCTGCTCAAGAAATTTTTCTACCATAGTTGTTAAATTAAAAATTGAGAATTAAAAATTAAAAAATGCCATGCGGATGATGTTATGCCATTATAGATGATAAATATCATACAGATAAGGACAGCGCAGCCATTTCTCAATTTTCAATTTTTAATTCTCAATTTATTATAATATTACTGCCAGGAATTTCACGGTTTTACCATCCAATGCCTTCATGCCGTGAGGAATGGAAGAATCAAAATAAAGGCTGTCTCCCGGATTCAATATCAGTTCTTTTCCGTTCATGTTCAGCAATATACGTCCTTCTATCACCAGATTGAATTCTTGCCCTTCGTGCGAATTGAAGTAAATCGGGGTATCTTCAGGCTTGGGTTCAACGGTAACTATAAACGGATCAACCTTGCGCCCGCGGAAGCCCGATGCCAAGGACTGATACTTATAAACTTTAGTACGTTCTACGGACACACCTGCGCCGCAACGGGTCAGGAAATAAGAACTCATTTTGGGTTCTTCACCAAACATCAGCACGTCCAGTGCAATGCCATATTTGCGGGCAATCTTTTGCAAAGCGCTGACAGAAATATCTTTCTCACCGCTTTCCATACCCAAATATTCGTCCACGGAGAGTTGGCAGCTTTCGGCTACTTCTTCGGGAGTCAGCTCCAACACGTCTCTTAATCCCTGGAGACGTTCAGCAATTTGTTTTATCTGGTCACTCATAATCTTAAGATTTTATGCTTCAAAGATAGTGAAGATTTGAGAAATCCTAGCAAACTTTTAAAAAGTTTCGGCGAAAACTATCTAAAGGACACAAAAGCTGCACAAAGTGATTTATAATGAGCAAAGAATAAGCATTTATATGGCAGAAGGCGTTCCGGATAGTTTCAAATGAAAGTATTAAGGAAAGGGAGGCATTTTTCTAATGAAGCTCTAATGATTTTCTAATACCACTCTAATAAAACTCTAACGAAGCTTTCAAACGCCCCTGCCTACCTTTGCAGCGTAAAAAGATGAAGGAGTCAATAACCAGTAAAAAGAAAGAATTATGTTGTGGAAGAAAAAAACATCAGCTCAGGTCAGACTTCAATACTGAGAAAGTATTTCTGGCAGCATCACAACCATTAGAATCGGTGTACTCTTATTTTCAGACACTAGAGATCGGGCTGACTGAAAAACAAGTAGAGAAACGCCAAAGCCTTTATGGCAAGAATGAAATTGTACACGAACAGAAGAAAAATCCTATTGCGACATTCATCAAAGCATTTATTAACCCGTTTATCGGCGTACTGACAGTATTGGTTATCATTTCTTTTATACTTGACGTGCTGTTGGCATCGCCCGGAGAGCAGGAATGGACTTCTATTATCATAGTCACTACAATGATTGTATTCAGTGCCATCCTTCGGTTCTTTCAGGAATGGAAAGCAAATGCATCTAGCGAAGCATTGCTAAAGATGGTTACAAATACGTGTTGCGTAAAGCGTGCAGGCAATACAGAATATGAAATAAGCATTGACGAACTGGTTCCCGGAGACATAGTGATGCTTGCTGCAGGCGACATGATACCTGCCGACATCCGCATCATTGAAGCTAAAGACCTGTTTGTCAGCCAGTCCACGTTGACAGGAGAATCGGATGCAGTGGAGAAGCATCCGCAGGTAATAGGAGGAAAATATAGAAAAGGAAGCGTGGTGGAACTGGATAACATATGCTACATGGGATCGAATGTAATCAGTGGTTCAGCCAAAGGAATAGCGTTTGCCACAGGAAATAATACTTACTTGGGAACTATCGCCAAGAGCATCGTGGGACATCGTGCCGCAACTGCATTCGATAAAGGCATCAGCAAAGTCAGCTTCCTGCTCATCCGGTTTATGCTGATTATGGTTCCTTTTGTGTTTTTTGTAAATGGACTGACAAAAGGAAACTGGCTGGATGCTTTCATTTTTGCCATTTCCATTGCCGTGGGATTAACTCCCGAAATGCTTCCCATGATTGTCACAGCCAACCTTTCCAAAGGGGCACTGGCCATGTCGAAGAAGAAAACTATTGTAAAAGACTTGAACGCCATTCAGAACTTTGGCGCCATGAATATTCTTTGCACGGACAAGACCGGAACGCTGACTTGTGACCAAATTGTTCTGGAACGTCACATCAATGCAGACGGAAGTGAGGACAAGGAGAGGAGGATTCTTTGCCATGCCTATTTCAACAGTTTTTTTCAGACCGGATTGAAGAATCTGATGGATAGGGCGATCTTGTCTCATGTAAAAGAACTGTCTTTGGAGTATCTGAAAGATGATTATAAGAAGGTGGATGAAATTCCATTCGACTTCACCCGTCGCCGGATGTCCGTTGTGGTAGAAGACAAGCAAGGCAAACGGCAAATCATAACGAAAGGCGCGGTAGAAGAAATGTTGGAAATCTGCTCTCATGCTGAGTTCAAAGGCAAGGTACATCCCCTCACCGAAGAACTGAAAGCGCAAGCCAAGCGCATCAGCGAGGAAATGAACCACCAAGGAATGCGTGTATTGGCATTAGCTCACAAAAGTTTTCTGGACAAGGAGAATAATTTTGCCATAGAAGATGAACGGGAGATGGTGTTGATTGGTTATTTGGCTTTCCTTGACCCGCCTAAGCAGTCGGCGGCAGAAGCGATCAAGCAATTGCATGAGTATGGGGTAGAAGTAAAAGTGTTGTCGGGAGATAATGATGCGGTGGTAAAAACAATTGCGCGACAGGTGGGAATTGATACGGGGACGGCTATTACAGGCACGGAATTTGCCCGGATGAATGAAGAAGAAAAGATGGAAGCGGTACAGAAAGCAACCGTCTTCTCCAAACTCACGCCGATGCAGAAAGTGGATATTATCAGGCTGCTGCAAAGTCAGGATAACACGGTGGGATTCTTGGGAGACGGAATTAATGATGCTGCCGCCTTGCGTCAGTCGGATATTGGAATTTCTGTAGATTCGGCGGTGGATATTGCCAAGGAAAGTGCGGATATTATTCTGCTTGAAAAGGATTTGATGGTACTGGAAGATGGGGTGTTGGAAGGCAGGAAAACTTTTGGGAACATTAATAAATATATTAAGATGACTGCCAGTTCTAATTTTGGGAATATGTTTAGTGTGTTGGCTGCCAGTGCTTTTCTACCTTTTTTGCCCATGTTGCCTATACATTTGCTGATACAGAACTTATTGTATGATATTTCGCAGACTACGATTCCGTTTGACCGAATGGATGCGGAGTATCTGAGGAAACCGCGCAAATGGGATGCTTCCGACCTGAGCCGATTTATGATTTATATCGGGTCGATTAGTTCGATCTTTGATATTACGACGTATTTGGTGATGTGGTATGTATTTAGTGCCAATGCTCCGGAACATCAGTCATTGTTTCAGTCGGGTTGGTTCATTGAGGGGTTGTTGTCGCAGACGTTGATTGTGCACATGATTCGTACGCGGAAGATTCCGTTTATTCAGAGTCGTGCTTCTTGGCCGGTGATGACTTTGACATTTTTGATTATGGGTGTGGGAATTTGCATTCCGTTTACGTCTTTCGGGGCTTCGATTGGATTGCAGGCGTTGCCGATGGAATATTTTTGGTGGCTTATTGGTACGCTGCTCTGTTATTGCACGCTGACGCAGTTGGTGAAGGTGTGGTATATCAAGAAATTTACACGGTGGCTATAAAGTGAAGTAGATATGGTGACTGGGAGCGTTGTTTTATTTATAATTTATGCATTGGCCTGTTGTTGTATTATGAAGATGAAAAATAAGGGGCGGTGGAGGCGCAAAAGGAAATAGTTGCGTTGGGAGGAAAAAATTAGAATCGATTAGAAGTAGAAAGTATTATATTTGCTGTAGGGGCAGATTGAATCTGCCCGATAACATCCAAAAATGTATTTGTAAATGTATTCGGGCGGATTCAATCCGCCCCTACAGTTAATGTTTACCAGTAGATTATTCATTTAAGATTAATTCAAGAATAAATAGTTTGATATATACAAAAAGTTAGCTTACATTTGCCTATGAATAAAGAGTATGATAGCTATTATAGCTCCAATCTATTATTGGCAAAGAACTTGTATGAAGTTAAGATGAAATACTAAATTTGCCAAACAATACTTTCCTGTTATGACTGTTCAATCAAAAACTTTATCCAAACATAGATTAGAGAGAGTGAAAATGTATACACTTTCTATTAACTTGGTTTGAGTGAATGGAAAAATAATAGTTTTTATATAAGCATGGTATAAGTTTTAAGAAAAAGATTCCTTTTTATGTTTTCATGGATTGATGATTAAAAAAAGATCTCATTTCTTATTATTCTTATTTCAAGGTAATAAAAAAAGATTATCAGTTTTAATATTCTCATTTTAAGGTTATAAAAAAGATAATTTTCTTTATCGTCCTCATTTCAAGTTTCTATAAAGTACACAAATCCTATATTCTCTTGATCTATGTTGATAGAAAATAACAAATATCAATATCATCGCGAAACAAGGCGATAATAAAAACAATTAAAGACAAAAGAAATGGATAAAATGTATCTGAACACACTAAAAGAACAATCACGACTAAGCGTAGGAGAATTAGGTCAGTTTTTTGAGGACTTTCTTTCTACTTATGATGAATATATGGTACTAATTTCTAACGCCATAAAAAATGAAGTGGAAAAAGAATATCTTAAAGATATAGACTTGAATAATAAGCAAGTTTCATTTCGAGAATCATTGACGAATTATAGCAAGCGCATTATTTATGCCCGAAAATTCATTGAAACGGATTCAATGAAGGAGTTGCATATATGGAGATTAAAACAATTTTCCAATCATAAGGCTTATATTAAAAGTTTTACTACAGATTGTGATAAGGCAAAGCAAGATGCAGCCTTGGAATATGAAATTATTTTAAGCAGATATAAATATATATCTAAAGAGACTGTTTCATCTATAAATACTACTATTGAATCATATATTATGAGGATTCAAGATGAGAAGCATAAAGATGCCTATGAATTATTGGAATTGGAAAAAAGAACAAATGAATTGAAAGAAACGAATAGGAAGTATATGGAATTAAGCAATAAACGAGTCTATTTGGAGAAAAATCATCCCAAATCACCCAGTCAGTGCCGTCAGCAATGTATGGATGAGTATCGAAATTTGGTACATTTAATCAATTTTGCGGAGAGAAATAATGTGGTGCTGTTGTATGATGATATGATTGAGAAATTGTCGGCTACGACTAGTAGTATGCAGGAATTGATAAACCGTAGAGTTAATGCGGCAAAGAAAAGAAAAGAGAATCCTATGATAACAATTGTGGAGCAGAAAGAGGAGGAAGGAAGTAGTGTGATGGAAAAATGGGAGGAAGATTGATGATTCTTTTATAGGTTTTGGAAACTGTTTACCGTAGGGGCAGACCCATGTGTCTGCCCGAATGCAAATGCATTATGCTATTGGGCGGACACACGGGTCCGCCCCTACGGTGGATAATGTAATTCATTTCTATCTAAATGTGCGGCAATTCTACCACATAAGTCGTCCCCTCCCCTTGCTGGGAATGCACCTCAATAGTTCCTTGATGAAGCACAATGATTTTCTTCGTCAATGCCATTCCTATCCCGTATCCTTGAGTAAATCCCTTATTTTCACCCCTATAAAAAGGAGTGAACAAGTTCGCTTTATCTTCATCGGATATACCTATTCCATTATCCGAGAAACGAATGATGGAATGCTCCTCCCAAAAAGAAATCTGTACCATGGAAGTCTTTCCGGCAGAGAACTTACAATTATTCTCCATCAGATTCACAAAAGCAGTCGTCAGCAAATAATTATTCCCCATCACCGTAATCACCGAATCATCTTCCGCCTCCTGCTCAAAAATCAATTCCACCTTGTATGATGGATTGGCGCGAATCACCAGTGCACGCGCATCCAGCAATAATTCGTCCAGGCGGACTTCCTTCATCTTGATCTGTTCCGGCAGATAATCAGTCTTTGCCAGGTTAAGAAGTCCCTCAATCAGCTTTACCACCCGATAGGAATCATTTAATACATTGTTGATAGCTGTTTCATACTCTGAAAGCGTGCGTTCTTTCAGCACAGCCAACTCTAACTCCGCTATTAATGCCGCCATCGGTGTGCGTAACTCATGCGATACATTGCTGACAAACATCTTTTGCGCTTTGAATGCTTCCTCTAATCTATTCAGCATTTGATTGAAAGCAATGCTCAGTTCCCCCAACTCATCATGCTCGTTTCCTACGGGAAGCCTCTTGGAGATTTGTACGGCAGTGATGCTTTCCGCTTCTTTTACGATATTGGAAACAGGTGTCAATGCACTTCGCGCAAGCAGGTAACCCACCACTACGAGAATGGTAAGTCCTACGATGGAAAGGATAATCAGCACATCTTCCAGCGCCTTTTGATTCTCGTAACCATATCCGTCGTAAGCGGCGGCTGTCACTATGTAATCTTTGCCTTGAAAATTGTAAAGCATGCCGATAGCTTGAAATTCGCCTTCATAAAACTCGATGGATTGCTCCTTCAAGATGCGTTGAATCATCTCCGGAGTTTCTTTTACAATGTCGTTGCGATAAGCATCGTGATAAAGGATTTCAAAAGAAGGCGTGTAGACCGCCACCTCTACTTCATTGATAAATGCCGTGTTGTTGAGGTAAATGGACTGCATGGTTTTGGCATCTACCTGGTTCTTTAGGAAAAGATGCGCTTTGGTGACGCCCTCCTGCTTCAAATCGCGGAAGAAAGTTTCGCTCCGGTTATGTTCTACAAACAAATAGATGGTGAGCATGAACAGCAGGAAAATTACTGCCGTGACGCAGGTATAACGCAGGGTCAGTTTGGTTCTTATTTTCATGGCTTGTCCGTAAAGATGAAACCCATGCCTGCACGGGTGTGGATGAGTTTGGTGTCATAGTCGCGGTCTATCTTTTTCCTCAGATAGTTGATGTATACGTCTATAAAATTGGTTCCGGTGTCAAAATGTGTGCTCCACACCTTGTCGGCTATCTCTATTCGGGTCAACACGCGCTCGGCGTTCTCGGCCATGTACACCAGCAGGTCGTATTCCTTGGGAGAGAGTTTGATTTTGTTTCCGTTGCGGTATACATCCTTGCTTTTCAGGTTAATGTGCAAATCGGAGTATGACAATTCTTCAATGACTGGTTTCACTTCTCTTATTGCCCGTTTCAGTAACACATTGATGCGGGCGTTTAACTCTCTGAAGTCAAATGGCTTCACCATATAATCATCGGCTCCTGCATCAAAGCCTTCCAGTTTATCGTCGGTAGATCCCAAGGCGGTGAGCATCAGAATGGGGATAGCGGGATTGATTTTCCGTATTTCTTTGCTCAGTTCGAAGCCGTCCATCTTGGGCAAAACTATATCTGAGATAACTAAATCAAATTCATCGCTTTTAAAGAGTCGCAGACCCATGGCGCCGTCAAAAGCAGCCATTACCTGGTAACCCGATTCTTCCAATCCTCTCTTTAATAGTTCTGCCACTCTTTGTTCATCCTCAATAATTAATATCTTGTGCATAAGGTTCTTTTTATGGGGTTATAGGAACAAAGTTAACTGTTCCTTCTTATTTCTATACATAATAAGGTGTAATTTAACAGTTTAATGCAAATTGAATAGGGATAATTGCCTATTGCCGGAATTGATTTTACTGATTTATGATATTGTTGCGCAGCTTCCCTCTTTTTGAAACGATTCTTTCTACACATCTCCGTTAATACATCGTTTTCCGTAGGGGCAGACCCATGTGTCTGCCCGAAAATAGTTCACTTTGTGCTTTCGGGCGGACACACGGGTCCGCCCCTACGGGTGGATAATAACATTATGGAGAGGTTAAAACACTTGTGTGGAAAGAGTAGCTTCAAAAGGGAGAGGCTGCGCGATAGTACCCCAAATTAATTTCATTTATAGGCATAATTGCCAGCCGTCTTAGTCTTTATTGAATATATTTGGGTTGTATTATTAAAATTCGTTCAAAAAAATTGCCATAGTCGTAACTTTCTGTAAATTTGTCTTCTGTTAACGTGATAACTTTATTGGGGGTGTTTTTTAACTGTTTTTGTGTCCGTTTATGTCCAATGAAGTCCATCTAATCTATTAGTCGAAGTATATTACCTATGAAAAAAAGACCGGAAAAAGAAATGAGTTACATAAAGAGGCTTTTATCCCTATGCGTATTGGGATTATTCTTTATTCTGACCAGTCATGCCGTGCCCGATTATACCCTCCGTAAATATAAGGTGGAAAACGGAGTGAGCCACAACACAGCTTATTGCGCCCTGCAAGATAGCTGCGGATTAATCTGGATAGGCACGGGGAATGGTTTGAACTGCTATGACGGGAACTCATTTCGGGTTTACTTCATACAACATTCCATGATAAACAGCAACCGCATCCTCTCCCTGGCCGAACTGAATGCGCGCACATTGTTGGTGGGCACAAACAGTGGCATCTGCCTGTACGACAAGCAGAAAGACGGGCTTGAACCCTTACCTTTGGTTACGGAATACGGAGTTTCCATCAGTTGTGAAGTCAATCGGATTGTAAAGGACAAGGAAGGGAAAATCTGGATCGCCACACTGGGACAAGGTTTCTTCATTTGGGACCCGAAGATCAATCAAGTGACACAAAACAGTTCCTACAGCTCTTTTATTGTCGATATGTGCGTGGCCGATGATGTGGTGTACATTGCCACGCTGCAAAACGGATGGATCACGACGGATTTAAACGGCAACTGCAACTATACCCAGATGGTTGCCAAGGCGGAAAATAATACGATGTCCGATATATCAAGTTTGTTTGTGGACGAGGGCATGGTGTGGATAGGAAACACCGGCGGCGATATATTCTCTTATCAAACGGCAGATGGCAAATTGCTAAACCATTTTTATCTTTCCACCAAACGCCAGGAAGCCATACTCTGCTTCCAAAAGATGGAAAACGGCCGCTTATTGATAGGTAGCAGTGATGGCGCCTATATACTCCATCCGCAAGAAGGGAAATTTGAATCGGCGGACTATTTAACGGGAGAAAATATAGGAAACAGCCATTTCAACGCTATTCTTCAGGACAATGAGAAAGGGTTGTGGCTACTGACGGAGCAGGACGGCATTAATTATCTGGCGTGGCACACCCATCACTTTGAACGCTTCACCTACGAGCCACGCGAGGATGCAGGAAAAGGAGAAAATATCATCGGCCCGCTATGCGAGGACGGAATGGGCGGAGTTTGGGTAGGCACGCGCTACGGACTGTGGAAACTGAACAACGATGAATACACATTGAAACATATACCCGTCACCACAGACAAGGCATTGCAAATAGAGGTCACCGCCCTGTTACAATCCAAAGGGAAGCTGTGGATAGGAACAAACAGCAACGGATTGGCCGTAATGGACATCGCCTCGCAAAAAGTGCAATGGTACCGGCATTCGCAACAGCAACCTAACACCATAGGCAGTGATGCCATACTGACGGTGTATCAAACGCTGGGCGGCGATATCTATATAGGTACGAAACGGGGGCTTTCGCGCTATATTCCCCAAACCGATGACTTCCTCACCGTAACCACCATCGGAATGATGACCGAAGTTTCTGATTTACATGAAGATACTTACGGATACCTATGGGTGGCAACCAGCAATAGCGGAGTATTCCGTTATCATATTACCAGTGGGGAATGGAAGCATTTCCAAGCCTCATCAGATGGCAAAGGACTGCCCATTAATTCTGTCATATCGCTATTGGAAGGACGCGACGGGAGAATGTGGTTTGCCACCGACGGCGGAGGGCTTTGTTACTATGACCGGAAGACAGATAGTTTTTCTCAGTTGGAAATAGAAGGCAAGTCTCCTATTCCCAATGTAATTCATGCCATTCAGGAAGATAATCAGGGAGATTTGTGACTGTCAAGTTACTGGGGGCTGATGCGCATCAATACGTCTACGTTGCAGATCTCGGTTTACACGGTTTCAGACGGTTTGCAGAGTAATCAGTTTTGCCAGCGTTCTTCCCTGTTCACACAGCAGGGATGGTTGTTCTTTGGCAGCATCAATGGGCTGAGTGCGTGCCGTCCAGAACAATTCTGGCAAAATCAGTATATTCCTCCCGTTATCATTTCCGATATCAATTTCCCTTATATCAACGATGCCAATGTGGCACAAGGTTTAAAAGGTTCAGGAGGCCCGCTTATCCAGCAAAGGCAGATTGTGTTGCCGTGGAATAACAATAGCTTCGGCATTTCCTTTGCGGCGCTCAGTTACAGTGATCCTTCACGCAACCAGTATAAATACATCTTGCACGGGATAGACCGCGAATGGATTAAGCAAACGGAACATACCACCGCCCATTACACCGATTTGCCTCCCGGCAAATACGAGTTTGAGGTGAAAGGCTCCAATAATAATGGTATATGGAATGAACAGAGCCATCATTTTACCATTATCATCACGCCTCCCTGGTGGTTATCGGGCTGGGCATATGCGGCTTATTTCTGTCTGTGTGCCTTGCTGGTTTATCTGTCGGCATGGAAATGGAACCAATGGGTGAAGCAAAAATATCAGAACCGGATGGAACAGTTCCGCGTGATGCAGGAAAAAGAAACCTACCGTTCCAAAGTGGGGTTCTTTATCAACTTGGTGCACGAAATCCGTACACCGCTCAGCTTGATACGCCTCCCCCTGGAACAGTTATTGGAACAACCCGACCTGAAGGAGCAAGAAGAAAAGACTTACCTCAACACCATACGTTACAATGTGGACTATCTGCTGGGTGTGACGAATGAATTGCTCGATTTCCAAAAGATGGAAAATGAGGGAGTGAACTTTAACCTGCATAAATGCGACATCACCCAACTGGTGCGCAACATAGCGGAACAATTCTCGGAGAACCTTCATTTAAAAGGGAAAGAACTGGAGATTCTTCTTCCCGAAGAAGGGTTACAGGTGGTAACGGATGCCGGCAAGGTGAGCAAAGTGATAGTGAACTTCCTGAGCAATGCGATGAAGTATGCGCGGCAACATATCTGCATAAAATTGGTTTATGATAAGGAGATGTTCCACCTATCGGTCAGCGATGACGGTCCGGGCATAGTGCCGGAGGAACGTTCCCGTATTTTTACCGCATTTTATCAGATTAATAATGAGCATCAGATGCCGGGAACGGGAATCGGGCTTGCTTTCTCCAGGACTTTGGCAGAAGGACTGAATGGTAAATTAGAGTTGACGGAGAGTGAATGGGGCGGTTCCTGCTTCACCATCTCCTTGCCCATCGGGGAATTAAATACCTCATCGGAAATGGTTTCGCTGATGGATAATAATGAAAGTATTCCTGAAAATGCAGAGTTGAACGGCCGCAAGTTCACCATATTGCTGGTGGAGGACAACCAGGACTTATTGAACATGACTTCCTCCATGCTTAATAAATGGTTCATCGTTTTAAAAGCGGAAAACGGTCAAGAAGCACTGGAAGCCTTACGGAAGAACACGGTAGATATAATTATCAGTGACGTAATGATGCCGGTAATGGATGGAATAGAATTGTCCCGTCAAGTGAAATCGAATATAGAATGGTCGCACATACCTATTATATTGTTGACTGCCAAGACCAGCCTGGAAGCCAAAACGGCGGGTATAGAGTGCGGGGCGGATGTGTATATAGAAAAACCTTTCACCATCCGGCAACTGAAAGCGCAAATAGAGAACTTGTTGCAATTACGATTGGCTTATCATAAGGTGATGCAGAACCTGAATGTCAGCACCAGCGCAAAGAGTGCTCCGGAACAGGGAACTACGATCTTATCTCAGCGCGATTATGAATTAATCAGCCAGATAAAGACGATCATTGAACAGCAAATGGCAGAACCGGACTTTTCCATTGATACATTGGCGGATGCATTGAACATGAGCCGTTCCAATTTCTATCGCAAGATAAAGGCACTGTCGGGTATGCCTCCTAATGATTACTTGAAAGTGGTCCGTCTGAATCGTGCCGCCGAATTATTGCGGCAGGGGTATAGGGCGACAGAAGTTTCCGAGTTAGTGGGATTTGGTTCGGCTTCCTATTTCACGAAGTGTTTCAAGGAACATTTCGGGGTGTTGCCCAAAGACTTTGTTTCTTAAAAAAGAAGGAATAAAAAAAGAGGCTTAAAAGTTAGTTTGGCAATAGTCTTGCCATTAACTTTCAGGTCTCTTTCTCTATTTCTAAATTATATTCGATGAAGCTATCCTAAAAAACAACCCTCTCACCTTATATCCCTCAACCTATTTCTTTACTAAAACTAAACAAAGACATAAAAATCCACTACTAATAGTTCATTTTCACAGTTTGGATAAGATTGATATTCATCTTATTCTTTTGGTTTCTTTTGCATTGCAAAGAAAAGGGATTCTTTGCAAATGAGTCGGGAAATACTATTCAAATAATGCGAATAGCTAGCCATATTGAAGTGAGACATGGGATGGACAAGATTCATTCGATGAAACCGCCCTTTTTTCCTCAACTAACAATTTCTATTCAGAAAATAGCAAATCCTGTTCATCCCCTTTCACCCACATAGCAGTCCATAGAAAAGAACAGCTTTTGCTTTTTATTGAATATCTATTTTCACCTCCTTTGTTACAGACCGATTACTTTTGTCCGTGTCCTCAAATGGACAAACCTCAAAAAAATGGATATGCTAACTTTAAAACAATCACAAGCCTATGCAGAAAGAATAGAATCATCAACTGGTCCTACTGTAAAAGAGTTCTCTTGTCACAGCATGTGTACTTTCACAAGGAGATCTCTAAAACCTAATTTTATATTAATCAATTAAATCTATTAATTATGAGTGAAAACATTAAAAACGCATTGCCTAAAGCAATGATTTTGATCGCTTTTCTATGTTGCAGCTTATCAATGATGGCCCAAGGCAAAAGCGTAACGGGAACCGTTACCGACCCAAATGGCGAAGCTATCATTGGAGCCAGCGTACTGGTAAAGGGAAGTACTAACGGTACAATTACCGACTTTGAGGGAAACTTTACGTTGCAAAACGTAAACGACAATGCAGTATTGCAGATTTCGTATATAGGATATGTTACACAAGATATCCCCGTAAAAGGAAAGAATGCAGTGAGAGTAATTTTGAAAGAAGACACCGAAACACTGGATGAAGTTGTAGTAGTGGGATATGGTACTCAGAAGAAAGTGACCCTGACGGGTGCTGTTTCCGCAGTTAAGTCCGACGATATTATTGCCACCAAGAACGAGAATGCCCAAAATATGCTGACCGGTAAGGTAGCCGGTCTACGTGTGGTTCAGAAAAGTGCCGAACCGGGTGCATTCAACAATAACTTCGACATCCGCGGCATGGGCGCTCCATTGATCATTATCGACGGTATTCCCCGTGATAACCTTAGCCGCATCGACTCCAACGACATCGAAAGCCTTTCCGTATTGAAAGATGCATCGGCTGCCATCTATGGTGTGCGTGCAGCAAACGGTGTGGTATTGATTACTACCAAATCCGGTAAATCAGAAAAGACCGAATTGAATTATTCCGGTAACATCGGTTGGCAGATGCCAAGCGGTCTGCCTCATGTAGTAGATGCAGTGGACTGGATGACTTTATGGAACGAAAAGAAAATGAAGAATGTGGACGGCGGTTCCCTTCGTTTCAGCGACGATGATTTCGCACCTTACTTGAATGGTACAAAGAAATCTACCGACTGGTATGACGCCGTTATCCGCAAGACAGCTCCCCAAACACAGCACAACATCAGCGCTACCGGAGGTAACGAAAAGACTCATTTCTATATGAGTGCAGGTTATCAGGGACAGGAAGGTATCTTTAAAAGCGGTGACTTTGACTATGAACGCTTCAACTTGCGCTCAAACATCACTACCCAACTTACTAAATACTTAAAGGTGGACTTGAACGTAACCGGAATTATGGACAAACAAGAACGTCCGTGGGAAAGCGCCGATATGATTATCCGTTCTTTGTGGCGTTCAGCCCCTATCCAGTCCATTTATGCCAATGACAACCCCGAATACCTGCAACAAGGTTTGGTAGACGGTAGTAACCCGGTTGCCATGATGAACAAAGACATTACAGGTTATAACCAATGGAACAGAAAATGGTTCCAGTCTTCTGTTTCCGCCACTTATGATGTTCCCGGAGTAAAAGGATTATCTGCCAAAGCAGTATTCAGCTATGACTTCAATATGGAAGACAATAAGAAGTACCAGAAGTCATACAACCAATACAACTACCAGGAAGTGGACAACACGTATCGTCCCAACGTAAGAAACAACCCCAGCAAACTGACTCGTGAATATTACAGAAAAGAATCATTGCTGTATCAGTTCTCTTTGAACTATACCAATACCTTCAACCAGGCGCACAATGTTAATGCATTGATCTTGTGGGAAGGTTCTAAAAGAACCGGTGACAACTTCTACGCATTGCGCGAACTGGGCTTGGATTTAGACCAGCTGTTTGCCGGTAACACTACCAATCAAGTAGGTTATATGAATACCGATGGCGGTGCCTTGTATGACAAAGCAAACTTAGGTTTGGTAGGTAAATTCGGTTACGATTACAAATCAAAATACCTGGCTGAGTTCAGCTTCCGTTACGATGGTTCTTCCATGTTTATATCCGGCGAGCAATGGGGCTTCTTCCCCGCCGCTTCAGTGGGCTGGCGTTTCTCTGAAGAAAACTTCTGGAAAGATTCCAAGCTTTCTTTCATCACCAATGCCAAGCTGCGTGCATCTTATGGTAAGATGGGTGATGACAGTGCATCCAGCTATCAGTTCATTACCGGTTACTACTACCCTGCCAGCGGTGACAATAACAGACTTCCCGGCGGACACGTATTCGACGGTACTTATGTAAACTCTGCCAGCAATAAAGGTATTGCCAACCGCAATATCACTTGGTATATCGCAAAAACGTTCGATGTAGGTATTGACTTGGAAGGATGGAACGGATTAATAGGTCTGTCGGCCGATTACTTCAGACGTTCCAGAAGCGGTTTGTTGGCAACCCGCGCAGGCAGTTTGCCTTCGGAAGTAGGTGCAAACCTTCCGCAAGAAAACCTGGACAGCGACCTGACACAAGGTATCGAACTGGAATTGAACCACAGAAACCATATCGGCGAGTTCTCATACACCGCCAAAGGTATCTTTGCCATGACCCGCATCAAGAAAAAACACGTTGAGAGAGCACGTTCCGGTAACTCCTACGAAAACTGGAGAAACAATGAGAACAACCGTTACAAAGGTATTTGGTGGGGCTACGGAGATAACGGACGCTATACCTCTTATGAAGACATAGCCAACAGTGACATTTACGTAGGCCGCGACAGATTGCCGGGCGACTACATCTATGTAGACTGGGACGGCGACGGACAAATAACCGACCACGACCGTTATCCTATTGCCATGCGCGATCTAGGTGGCCCACTGATCAACTTCAGCTTGGACTTAGGCGCACAATACAAAGGATTCGACCTGAACGTCCTGTTCCAAGGTGCAGCCAAAGTATATTGCGCTTACGGCGAACAACTTCGCGAACCGTTGTGGGGTAGCGATTACTCCAATGCCATAACCCAGTTTATGGATCGCTGGCATCCGGTTGATCCCAAAGCCGATCCATACGATCCCAATACACAATGGGTATCCGGCCATTATGCTTACACGAGTTCATTGCCCGAATTCGATTCATTCTTCAGCATCCACAATGCCGCTTACCTGCGTATGAAAAGTATCGAACTGGGTTACACCTTGCCCGAAAAATGGACTACCAAAGTAGGTATCCGTAATATGCGAGTTTATGTAAACGGTTACAACCTGCTCACCTTCACCGGCTTGAAGGACGTAGACCCTGAACATACAAATGATGGTGAAGGATATAACTATCCTTTGAATAAGACTGTATCTGTTGGTGTTAACATTAAATTCTAAGAACATGATTAAGAAATATATATTTGCATTCGCATTGGCATCCTTCTCGTTAAGTTCTTGCCTTGACTTGGATGTTGCTCCTATGAACATTGTGCAGGATAAAGACATCTTTACTTCCGAAAATGGTGTATTAAGCTATATGGCACGTATCTATAGCCAACTTCCGGTAGAAGATTTCCGTTACTCGGGAGCCCGTGGATTCAACCACTTCTGGATTATCGACCCTGTGCCCATGCTCACCGGCGAAGCAATCGGCCGTGACTGATGTGGTGCCTATTCGGAAGATTTCGATTATTATACCGATGATAAAGAGCCAAGCGGCAACGGTTATAAGTTGATTCGCGACATCAACTATTTCCTCGAAACTTTGCCTTCTTATGAAAGCTATTTCTCTACGGAGCAAGTGAATACATGGAAAGGGGGAAGCCCTGTTTGCCCGTGGTTTCGCTTACTTCGCTTTGGCAAAACGCTATGGCGGTGTGCCTTTGGTAAATACGGTATTAAAGTATCCCGAACAGAGCATTGACGATTTAAAAGTACCCCGTTCCTCGGAAGAAGCCGTTTACAATCAAGTATATCAAGACTTGACCGATGCCTTCAACCTGTTGCCGGAGAAAGCTCAACGCGGACGCGCCAGCCGCTATGCCGCTGCCGCACTCAACTCGCGCGCCATGCTGTTTGCAGGTTCTATTGCCAAATTCAACAAGAATTCCAACCTGGTAGACCAAGACGGTAACCGCCTTGTCGGTATCGATGCCAGCAAAGCAAGAGATTTCTATCAGAAAAGCTATGATGAAGCCAAGAAAGTAGAAGGACACCACAGCCTGTACATGAAGAACTGGAAAGAAGGCGACAAAGAAGCGCAATACCAGAACTTTGTGAACGCATTCTTTGATGAAAGCAGCGAAGAAAACATCTTCGTGAAAGAATATGCTTATCCTAACTCCGTGCACGGATATGACGCTTACTGCGTTCCCCGTCAGGCAATGGGAGCCAACGGTTATGCTACCTTGGTAAACCCCACACTGGACTTTGTTGAAATGTTCGACGGACTGCCCAAGGACGCTAACGGACATCTGCAAAACTTCGATGAGAAGGGACATTATAAGATGTTTGACAAAACCATGGACTTGTTTGCCAATGCCGAACCTCGCCTGCGTGCAACCGTAATCCTGCCGGGTGACGACTTCAAAGGAGAATCCATCTCCATCTATCGCGGTATCTATACCAAGGCAGATGCAGCCAACGGAATCTCGCACATCATCCCCGATGGTGCTACCGAGAAATACGAAAACATTCCCGAATGCAAAGATTACATCGTCAGTTCTCCCAACCCGGACAACCAGACCGTTTACACTTTGCCCGACGGAACCAAGATGAATGCAGCCGGATTAAGCGGTCCTTTCGCTTCGGATACCGGTGCAGGAGCCATGTCAGGTTTCTCCGTTCGCAAATGGTTGAATCCCGATATGCCTAAATCAGCCGTATTGGAGAATAACTCTACCCAAACTTGGATCGAAATACGTTATGCCGAAGTCTTGTTGAACCGTGCCGAAGCCGCTTACGAACTTGCCGAACTGGGAGCAGGAGCAAACTACAAGGAAGACACATACCAATGCATCAACCAAATCAGACACCGTGCAGGCGCCGACTTGCTGGCTTCTTCTGCCGAACTGAACAATTTCTCTATCATCCAGCGTGAAAGAAGAAAAGAATTGGCATTCGAGAACAAGACTTGGTGGGACTTGAAGCGTTGGAGACTGATTGAGAAAGAACAGCAATCCACCCTGTGGAGAATCTTGATGCCTTTCTATGCAGCACACACCGGCAAGTACTTCTTCGACGTAAGAACCGATGAGGACAACCACCGCTTTACTTTCGATACCCGTTGGTATTACAAGAACTTCCCGAACGGTTCTATCGAAAAGAATCCGTTGTTGTTGCAAAACCCTGGTTATTAATTACTAAAACGAAACAATTATGAAAAAGATAACATATTACTTATCATGCCTTGTATTGCTGCTGATGGCAAATGCATGTGTGGATGTCGATAACTATGACGCACCGGCAGAAACCATCGTGGGCAGAATCATCGACAAGAAGAACCAAAAGCCGATGCAGACTGAAGTGGGAGACGGCGGCGTGCGCCTGAAACTATTGGAAATGAGTTGGAGCGATAACCCCACTCCTTATTATACTACCGTGAAGCAGGATGGAACGTACCAGAATACCAAGATATTCAAAGGCAACTACATCATCGAAGCCTTGGGCGCTTTCGTTCCTACTTATATCGTCGGTTCCGATGGCAAAGTGGTAAAAGACGAGCGTTGGAAAGGCGATATCAAAGGTACGGTGAACATTGATTTCGAAATAGAACCGTTCCTCAATGTGGAATGGGTAGGCGAACCGACAGCCAATGCCGACGGAACAGTCTCAGCAAGCGTAAAGATTACCAGAGGTACGGACAATGCGGACTATCAAAAGAATCTGGCGGATGTTTATTTGTTCATCAATTCTTCCAGCCCGTATGTAGGTGATAATAATAAGGATTCCCGTTACTCTGTTCGCCTGGACGATAGCATTATGAATGATTGCCTGGGCCAAACAGTAACGCTTACTACTCCTAAGTTGCCGGACAACCGCAAGTATTATGTTCGCGTAGGTGCACGTATCGACCATGAAATAGATGGTAGAAAACGCTACAACTACAATGAACCGAAAGGGGTGATGGTAAACTAAGGGGTACCGTTGCTGATAGGTCATTAATAATTCATCAAAGGGTTGTGTCAAAAGTCAATACGATCTGTCATATTGCTTCACTGTAGGGGCAGGGTTTGCCTGCCCGCATACACAAAGCAAACTATTACTGGGCGGGCAAACCTCGCCCCTACAGAAAAAGATACGCTAATTTACTTTTGACACACCCTTTTTAAACAACAAATATTACCATGAGAAACAAAGTTCTGATTTTTATCGTTTTATCCTCGTTATGCTCCATCTTCACCACCGTGACCGGACAAACAGCGAACAAGGAAAAGCCCTACACCGGCAAAGACGCAACCATTGCCATAGACGCCTTCCATCAGACATTCTACAATCCCGAAATGAAACTCTACGCCATTTCCTCCGACGGAAAGGGCAGAGCAGCCATCTGGGTGCAGGCCATCTACTGGGACATGATAATGAACGCATACAAACGCACCAAAGCACCCAAATACCGCAAACTGATAGACGAAATCTACCAGGGAGGCTACGAACAATACGACAAATATAACTGGAACAACAAAATAGAATGGTTCATCTACGACGACATGATGTGGTGGATCATCTCACTGGCACGCGCCTACGAAACCACCGGCGATCCCAAATACCTTGCCGACTCCTCAGCCGGATTCTACCACGTATGGAAAGAATCTCACGACTCCCAGCGCGGCGGACTGTGGTGGAGCTTTGCCCACGACGCAAAGATGGCATGCATCAACTACCCCACCATCGTGGGAAGCATGACCCTGTACAACATCACCAAGAAAGAAGACTACCTGGAAAAAAGCAAAAGACACCTACGCATGGTCGCGCAACGTATTCTTCGACAAGAAGGACGGACGCGTAGCCGACAATATGCACTACCATTTCCAGCGCCAAAACGGAATGGACATAGACTGGACTACCCAACTCTATAACCAGGGAACATTTATCGGCTCCGCCGTAATGCTCTACAAAGCAACCCAAGACAAGGCATATTTGGACGACGCCCTCCTTGCCACCGAATACGTACGCCAGCACATGTGCGACGAGAACGGCATGCTGGAATTTAAGAACGGCGTGGAACAGGGAATCTATGCCGCCATCTTCGCCCAATACGTCATCCGCCTGATTGAGGACTGCAACCAACCCCAATACCTGGACTGGCTGCGCAACAACATCAACACCGCCTGGCAAAACAGGGACAAGGCACGCAACATTACCTTCAAAGATGCCGCCCGCCCCTGCCCCACCGGAGTAATGGAAAGCTATGACGCCAGCGCCTGTCCGGCACTGATGCAAGTAATACCCGCTAAATAAGAAAACCGTAAAAGAATCCCGATAATGAAAACAAGCAGAATATTATTCACTTTTGCCCTGTCCGCCTGCTTCTGCAACCTCTTTGCACAGAAACAGCCGGAAGCAAAGACAATCTTCCAGACCTCCGAGCCGTGGAAGACGGAAACCGACATCCGCGCCGATGGCGTAATGGTATACAGAACAGTGGACAAACCCGGAGTCACCTTTGAACAACGCATGCGGTCGTGGAAAGAACGCGGCTACAAAGTGCAGTTCATGACCGGAGTTGCCTGGGGAGACTACGCCGACTACTTCCTGGGTTGGTGGGACAAGAGCAAAGAACACATGAAAGAAGGACAACGTGACCGCGACGGACGCGAAATAGGCCACGGCTACCTCACCCCCTACATCGTCCCCACCGAAAGTTTCATCCGCTACATGCAGGAAACCCAGATAAAACGCGTCATAGATGCCGGAATCACTTCCATCTATCTGGAAGAACCCGAGTTCTGGGCACACGCCGGATACAGCGATGCCTTCCGCAACGAATGGCAAAAATACTATAACTTCCCGTGGCGCGCCCAGCACGACTCGCCCGAGAACACCTATCTGTCCAACAAGCTGAAGTACCACTTGTACTACAATGCCTTGGATAAAATCTTCACCTACGCCAAGGAATACGGCAAGTCCAAAGGCTTGGAAGTGAAGTGCTACGTCCCCACCCACTCCCTGGTGAACTATACTTCGTGGCAGATCGTCAGCCCCGAAGCCAGCCTTGCCTCACTGGACTGTGTAGACGGCTACATAGCACAAGTATGGACAGGAACCGCCCGCGAACCGGTATTCTACAACGGCGTAAAGAAAGAACGCGTCTTTGAGAACGCCTTTCTGGAATACGGCTGCATGAAGTCAATAACCGACCCGCTGAACCGCGAAATGTATTTCCTGACCGACCCCATCGAGGACCGCGCCAAGGACTGGAC
>Ga0192241_10128_pt1 | contig 42234 bp, 26 predicted proteins | sample Koala_Koa27_I3_FD_131239 | JGI IMG/M metagenome (GOLD analysis project Ga0192241, IMG submission 131239) | Enriched cells from koala feces incubated with labeled cellulose particles, San Francisco Zoo, California, United States - Koala_Koa2-7_I3 ... | reverse complement strand
TGAACGAAGAACAGGAGAAGGAAAAGAAGCAGGAGCAAAATACCTGGCATGCTGATATATATCTCGTAGAAACTGCTGAGAAGCCAACTCCAGATGACCAATTGCGACAGGGCGAAACAAACGGTACCGATCAGATACCAGCCTTTGCGGAAGGCCAGCCAGATCATCCCTGTATTGAGGATCAGTATGTAGCTGAAGAGGACGATGTAGCTGCCACTGCCTGTACTTACCAGAAAGGGAGCGGCGAATCCTCCCAGCAGCGAGAAGAGAGCGAGTTCTTTTTGGTCATAGAAGACAGAAAGTACCACACAGGCCACGGTGACCATCACCAGCAAGGCGAACGCCAGGGATTGGGGTATCAGTTCGTATTCCCGGAAAGCGAGTGTGAGGGTGATATAGAATACGGCAAACCCGCCCCCGGACAGTATGGATGAAAAAACATCGTACTGCGCACGGAGCTTATGCCCGATACCGATGATCGCTATTCCTGTGAGCAAACCGATACCGACACGACCTGTTTCGTTGATCCAGTCCTGGTCTATGGCATATTTCACAAAGAAGGCAATGCCCAATACAAAGGTTATGATCCCGATCTTAGGTAGCAGGTTCTCTCCCCAGGACCGGCTGGAGAAGATACCTTCTTTCCTGGTGGCTTCCCGTGCGGAAGCAGATACCGGTTTATGGATCCCGAAGGATATAGGTTCTTCGGAAACTCTCTTTTCGGCAGCATATCTGTATGCCACTTGTTCTGTATCTCTATGAATAGGTGTAGTCTCTTCCTGTACAGTGACGGTTATTTCCGGCAGAGAAATCTCTTCCGTTACCGGATCTGACTGTGTATAGTTCTCCATACTTTCTGTCGGGTCTTCTTCCGACAACAGTATGGGATCTTCTTCCATGGAGAAAGGCAAAAACACCTTTTCTACCTCCCTTTCCGGAGATGTTGTTCCGGGAACGGGAAGAGGGGGTGTAGTTACAGGTGGCACGGCACATGCCCCCGCATTTTCTTTCTCCCGGTTTTCTCCCGCGACCTCTATGATCTTCTCCATTCTTCGGGAAAGATCGGAAAACTGTGAAGATAATGTATGTACATTCTTTTTGAGTTGATAGATGATCACAAAAAGAACAACCGGTGGGGCTCGCGGTTCTCAACACCATCACCCTGCTTGCTGTCTTCCGTGACAAACGGATAGACCAGAGTCTGAAATACCTGCTGGTGGCCACGATCCTTAGTTTCGTGACTCTGGCGATACCTCTTCAGCTGGATGGGTATGTGATCACCCTGTTGTGGAGTGCCGAGATCGTGATTGTGCTGGTCTTGTGGCTCCGTTCACATAGGGAACTGTTCCGGTTCGGACTCTATGCCATCATCGCTCTGGCAGCCATCTCCTATGTTCTCGATATCCGGGAGGGGTATGAGACGATCGTTTCAGAGATCAGTCCGGACGGATTGGAGATCGCCGGAGCACGTGCAGTCCTTTTCCTCAACCGGTATTTCATCACAGGAGTTGCCCTGGTGATCGCCTGTATCGCATCTGCCTGGTTGCTGAAAAAGGAACTCAACAAAGAGTCGGCCCCACAGGAAACTGATATACACAGAAAGCATCTGAGCCAGCTCTTCCGTTTTTTCTATCTGTCCATCTATGTCGTATCCTTTGTGGTACTCTATGTAGAACTGTACAATCAATTTACAAAGTACGAAAGGGAAGAATTTCATATGCTGGTGATGGCTACCTATTTCTACCTGTTTGCGGCCATGGCCATATTCCTCAACCGCAGGAAACTGGAGGCATACGACGCTACCTGCACTGTATTAGTAAGTCTGTTGGGTCTCTACGCCACTGTATACTTCTACATCCTGGCAGAGGTGCGCGAATTGTCCTATCTGTATAACAGCCTTTCTACCTCAGGTTTCTACATACATCTGTTGTCACTGGTTGCCGCCGGGTATCTCATCTGGCAGGTCTGGCAATACAGTTTGCGTAAGGAGGTGCTATGGCGTACCCGCTATGTCTGGATACTCACTGTATGTACTGTGATCATTGTTACCCGCGAAAGTGACAACCTGGCGATCCTGGCCGTAGGAAACAGTGAAAATTATTTCGGTGTGCTGCACGGCCTCCGTACATTCGGCTATCCGATCCTGTGGGGCATACTGGCCATGTGCCTGATGACATCAGGACTTAAAAGAAAAGACATTCTCCTGCGGAAGATCTCCTTGATCTTCTTTGCCTTCATTGTTGCCAAATTCTACTTGTACGACGTTTGGCAGATGTCTCAGGGAGGACGCATTGTCTCCTTCGTTGTGCTGGGGCTGATCTTGCTTGTGGTCTCTTTTATGCAGCAAAGGATCCGGAAATTGGTGAAAGAAGATAAACAGGAAGACACTGAAACAGAAGAACCATGAAACAGATCATCTATCTATGCTGCCTGCTCCCTTTGCTGGTACAGGCACAAATACAGGAACGGAACATATATGAGTCTGCCGTGGAAGAAGTTCCCGAAAACGGATACTACAACATCCTGCTTACCCAGCAGCTGGTCGGCGTGTCGCGCGACAACCGGCTGGAAGATATCCGTATGTATGACGCATCGGGCGGCGAAGTACCTTATTTCATCCGTACCGAAGGAGTCAGTCAGGAAATCCAGCAATGGCTCTGGTACGATCTGCTGGAAAATACAGGTAAAGACAGTATCAACCGCATCGTTCTCCACAATCCGGAGGAGAAACTTATTCATCGTTTATTGATCGTCAGCCGATTGGCCGATGTAAACCATTCCGTACAGGTCCGAGGGAGCAATGACCGCGATAGCTGGTTCATTGTGAAACAGTTCCGGCACATTACAAAAAGGACCTCTGACGACCAGATACATGAGATCCTCACCGTAGATCTTCCCGCGGGCAACTATCCGTATTATGAGATCACCCTCCGCAACAGCGGATCAAGTCCGCTGAATATCACCGGAGTGGTGAACACAGAAGATCAGCAGATCTATTATACCCTTTCTCCGCTACCGGTATTCCCTGTGGTACAGAAAGATAGTTTGGACCGGCATACCTACCTCTTCTTTCCCGATCTGCCTCAGGATTTCCGGTTCGACAGGGTTGACTTTTTTCTGAACCATCCGTCCGGTTATTTCCGGCAGGCAACGTATGCCGGTGGCGATTGGTTCACGTTCAGCCTTTCCTCCGGTAGCGACAATCGTTTTTATCCGCAGACAATGCGGCTCACCCGTGAAAACTATTTCCGCATAGATAATGAGAACAGTCCGCCGCTGAAAGTAGATTCCGTTCGTTTCTATGGTCAGGATCGGTACTTGTGTGCCTACATCACCGCGGGAGAGAAGTATAAGGTAGTCATTGACAATCAGCAACGCGACCGCCCCACATACGATATCGAACATTTTCGGAACGACATTCCTTCTCAACTACCTGTATTGGAAACCACTCTTCCCCTTGTCAGGCACGAACAAGTAGAAATGCAGAGCAGAAAGACGTTGTGGATCGAACGTCCGATCGTCCTGTGGTCTATTCTGATAGGTGTCGGTTTGTTCCTGTTGTGGATCTGCTGGCGGGTGATGAAGCAAATGAAACGTTGACAGATAACTGGTTCTTAAAGAAATAATATTACTTGAGTATGTTGTATTTTGCTTTTTTTAATAATTAATTCAGGTATACCTTTTGCTTTCCGGTATACGTCCGGATTCGTCTGCGGGATCTTCTCTAAAAAAGGAAAAGGTTGATCCTTTGTCCGGATAGAAGTGTGTTGGCGATGAATAAAGATAGCAGAAAATGCTATTTACATCCCGTTTAAGCAAAAAACTACTCGGTTTGGTAGGGTGGGTTCACTTTGTGGCCGATCGCGCGATTTCGCAAGAAAAATAAGTGAAGTCATTTTTTGCAGATACGGAGCATTTCCGCAGCAATCGTTTTCCGGATTCAACAGTATTCTTTTTTTATACATCTATTTGACTGTATATCTCAAAAAAGGGATTTCAACCAAAAAGAGAGAGATTTTTAGAGAGAGAGATTGTATCTGTCTCTTCATCTGTCTCTATATCTGTCTCTGATGCGCGTATTAATAAGGTGAGAAAATATACATTTCAGCATCTGGCCGGAGTCCGGATAGCATCCCGTGGGAATCCGGATAGGATCTCATTGGCATACGAAATGGATATAAATTTCGCTTGTACGCTCTGAACGCGATATGAATTTGTTTTACGAAAATAGGTTTCTGAAAGGTAGGTGCTTCCATACAAAAATAGAAGTAGTTATTGGGGTTTTTGATCTATTTTAACTTATTGATAAGTTATTCTTGTTTTTATTTTTAAAGACAAATGTAGAGTTGGGGGGCTGCTTGTCCGGGAAATCACATAAAGAAATGAAAAGAGATACATGGGTGGTCTGTTGTTCTATGTATTCATCTTCTGTAGGTAAGGTGGTTTTGTAGAAAGCCTCTTTCCGGAAGTGATAAAGACTTTTTTCACCCGTCTGTTTCTTTTCTATATCTCCGACAGATAAAGATATCCTGATTATCCATACAAAGTCCCGAAACCTTCCTTGGAAAGTCCGGACACTTTTCAAGGAGAGTTTGATGGTTCTCCATGGAGAAATTTCCAGAAGTCCTCAGACACCTTTTTGCGGTTGAAAAAACGGGTATAAGTCATACTTCATTAGTAGAAGGGGGTAGCCTACCGATATCTTTGATTCCCTGATCTGCAGCACATCTTTGCTGGTAGTTGGGAAGAATTTGTATGTGAATGTTTCTTCGGGCAATTGGTTAAGTACATGGTCCGGGCAATATCCTTACTGATGCGGGAGTTTGGTAAATGCTTTTATAGTTTATCTTTGATGAGTTTGATACTTGTTTATATTCGTGTTATGTCAGTAGTGTTTCGGTAGAATTATTCGGTTACCTTCCATATTCCTGCTCTGTCTGACCCTTCACGTCTGATGATGCCTTTTTAGATAGATTTCTAATATGATATTTTACCCCATCTATTGTTATGTTAAGTATTTTCGAAAGTTCTCTTTGTGTTATCTGAGGATTATCTTTCATTGCATCTAATAACTTCCGGGTAGTTTTCTGGTTATTTTCCGGGTAGTTTTTTACTGTTCCTAACTGTTTTTTGGCAGTTTTCTAAGTGTTTTCTGGGTAGTTTCTGGGTAGTTTTTGGATGTTTTCTGGGTAGTCCTTCTCTCCTATATGTATCCCAAAACCTTCTTCAAAGTACTTCTTTGATATATTTTCTACTACTCTGAAAGCTGTTCTCAGAGAAAAATCGAATATAGCTGCTCCATTACCATTTTCTTTTAGTTCTTTCTGAACCCGATAAACCCCTCTACTAAAACGGTTGACATACCCCAGTATTTTCATGGCTTCGGCTATAAACGGATTACGATAATCGCTTATATTCGGGAAGTTAATCGGACTCACTTTTCCATACAAGCCTCCCGGATTTTGTACTTCAATACGGTTGTCATATTCATAGAACTGTATCGGTGCATTCGAATCGTAATCACGGTGCATAATCGCGTTCATCAACAGCTTGCGGGTAGCCAAATAAGGATATTTGGAAACAATCTCTTCCCGCAAAACACTCACTGGAATAGGACGTTTGGCAGCTATGCTTGTTTCAACAAAAGTGTCTATTTTAGGCAAAGATTTACATAAGTTTCCATCGAATTTATACTCATTAATGATGTCACCAGCCCGATCTTCTCCGTTGAATCGTACATATTGTACATAAGAGCCATGCACATATCTTTCAGGATTATTACCGAATAGGACAATGGCACCCATGGTTGGGCAGTTATATCTCAAATCGAAAAAGCCGAGTGAGGCAAGTTGATCTTCGATCAAACGTTTATCTTCTATTAATATATCTTCCGCTACTGCTTTAGGCAGAAATTCTTTCCTAATAAGTGGTATATCCAAGTCCTGTAAGGAAGTTCCCAGGCAGGGTTTTGCATCGAATGTGCGAACATTGGAAAGTCGTTTTTCTGTTAATATCTTTTCCTCGGCTTCGGAAGCAATGCTCTTTCGCGCACCCACCCGCACCCACACACGACCTCTGTACCGGACAGGAGGAAACTCAGACGGTTGTATTTCCACTACAAGTAAATCGCCCTGCTTAAAGCTGAATTTCTCAACAATCATTATTGGTTGAGGAAGGATATTTCCATCCGTCCGGATATTGGATATGGTCAGCAAAAGTTGATCATCAACCTTTAAACCGCTCAGTTTTCCATTATCATAGGCTCCAATCAACAGATAGCCATTCTTTCCACTATCCGAAATATCGTTGGAAAAGGCACATATTGCCTGACAGAATTTATCTGAATTCGTTTTGAAGGTCGTTCTCTCTACTCTGTAACTTTCTGTGTCTTGCAGTAGTTGCAGTATTTCTTGTTGAGTGATCATATCTTTTTCATTTTAAAACTCTCAGTTTTTTGACATTTCCTTATGCATATTTTGCTAACTCCTTTCAACACATGCATTCACAAATGAGTATTTTCCAGATCATCTCCATACCCATCCCATTTCTTTTATACGGTTTATTTTTATATGAGTATACTATTCAAATCCAAAGACAAATATAAGAATTTTAAATGGATAATTGTCAGAACAGGAAGCTCTCTGTATCTTCTTTTTTCGGAGGCTCGGTTGCAGTCGGTATTACGGGAGAATTTCAGATTTCAGTAGTTGTGTGTTGCTTCCTGACTACTCTTTTTTTGATCAGACTTTTAAATTAAAATTATTTTTCTGAAAAAAAGTTCTTTTTTCGTTAGGGATGCCGGCGAGTTGTGAGTTATACTATTGAACACGGCAATCAGACCTATATGAAAGACATATCCTCATTTATTAAATATTTTGCCCGTCAGACCTCTCCGCAGGAGGAAGAAGAGTTGATGCAGTGGGTAGACGCTTCTCCGGAAAATAAAGAGACCTTCCTGAAATACTGGCACATGTTCGATGCCATCCATCTGTTGCATGAGGCACCCGTAGTGCTTCCGGCTGCCGGTCGCCGGATACGTATGCGCACCTGGCTGGGGTACGCGGCGGCAATGGCTGTGATCTTTGCTATAGGTTATTTTACCTCCTATACAGGCAGGGACACAGAACCTGTGTGGCAGGAGATCACCGTTCCTTCCGGACAGCGCATCCATCTGGCACTTGCTGATGGTTCTACGGTCTGGCTCAATTCCAATACCACCTTGCGCTACGATCCTTCGTTTTCCGGAAAGACCCGCCGGATGATGGTAGACGGAGAAGCCTATTTTGAAGTCAGTACAAACAAAAAAAGCCCTTTGTGGTAGAGACTTTCTTAGGGACTATCGAAGTATTGGGTACCTGTTTCAATGTCGAAGCCTATTCCACTTCCCGGCGATTTGTCACCTCACTGATGGAAGGCTCTGTGCAGCTCACTTCCCGGGAGCAGACCGTTGTATTGAAACCCGATCAGATGGCTATCATAGAAACAGGGGAGAGGCTTACTGTAAAAAAATCACCGATTTCGAAGAATACAGCTGGAGAGAAGGGTTTATCAGCTTTACCGATGCCTCTTTCGAAGAGATTATGAAGAAGTTTGAAAAACACTACGGCTATGAGATCCGCATCCTGAATGAGAAGGTGAAGGAATACCGTTGCTCCGGTAAGTTCCGCCTGTCGGATGGAGTGAATTACGCTTTGGAAGTACTGAAAGGAGATGTAGACTTTACATACGAACGAAACAAACAACAATCTGTAATAACCATTAAATGACAATGCCTATGAAGTAAAAACCTGTTTAGTACCGCAAAAACACAAGCATGATTAAATGACAAAATGACAAAAGAAGAGTACCGGTCTATGTTGCCCTCAGACCGGTACTCTGAAAAAAATCAACACAAAGTATTAATTTTCAGAACATGGGCCTCACCTTTTGCCGAAGTTTCCGGCCCGGTTCTTTAACAAGCACAAAGATAGTGAAAGCTGAGAGATATCGTAGTGAACTGGTTCAAAAAAGATATCCGGGGCGCATCCTATCTTCTAAAAAGATATGAAAAAAAATCTTTTCCGAGGAGATCTCACCCCCATATCAGCAGTAATAACCAACTGTTCAGGATTATGAAAATCACATCCGTACTGCTTTTTACGTTCATATTCAGCCTCTCCGCTGTCACCAGCAAGTCGCAGAACGTGAAAGTGACCATCAAACGCGATCATTCGTCTGTACAACAAGTCATACATGATATAGAAAAACAGACCGAATATCTGTTCATCGTCAATTCCAATGTCGACACCCGTCGCTTGGTTTCTATTGACGCTTCTGAAACTCCTTTGTCCGAGGTGCTGGACAAACTGTCCCGGCAGGCCGAAGTCAACTATTCGGTATCCGGCAGTCATATCATCCTTACTAAAGAGGTAAAAGCCAGAGAGGCTGTTCAGGCCACTGCCCAGCAACCCCTGATCTGGGGAGTGGTAGTCGACGATACGGGAGAGCCCCTGATCGGGGTGAATGTGAAAGTAAAAGGAGAGACCCAGGGAGCTATCTCCGATCTCGATAGAAATTTTGAATTGGCTGCTTCCGTAGGCCATACACTTGTCTTTTCGTATGTAGGTTATATGACCGAGGAGTTGAAACTCACCTCACAAAATCCGTTGAAGGTGGTGCTGCGGGAAGACTCCCATATGCTTGACGAGGTAGTAGCCATCGGCTACGGTACGGTGAAGCGCAAAGACATCACCGGATCTGTAGTATCGCTCGACAATTCCAAGATCGCTTCCGTACCTGTCAACTCTCCGGTAGAGGCCATGGCGGGTAAGCTGGCGGGGGTGAAAGTGACCATTCCCGAAGGAAATCCCGACGCGGATGTGATCATCCGGGTGCGCGGGGGAGGCTCTATCACCAGCGATAACTCTCCGCTCTTTATCGTAGACGGATTTCCGGTAAGCAGCATTTCCGACATTCCCGCTACGGACATCGAATCGATCGATGTATTGAAAGACGCCTCTTCCACAGCGATCTATGGTTCGCGCGGTTCCAACGGTATTGTACTGGTCACCACCAAGAGCGGCCAGAAAGGAAAAGTGTCCGTCAACTACAATGCTTATTATAGTATGCGGAAAGTGGCCTCCAAAATGGATGTATTGGATGTGTACGACTATATGAACTGGCAGTATGAGCTGCACGCGTTGCGCAACAAGACCAGTGAGTTTACCAGCCTGTTCGGGGAGTTCAGCGATCTGGGGCAGTACCGGAATGTAAAAGGTACAGACTGGCAGGACGAGGTGTTCGGCCGCACGGGTACGACCTTCAATCACAATGTGAGCGTGACCGGGGGTACGGACAAGACCCGTTTCAACTTCAGCTACGCCCATGTAGATGACAAGGCCATCCTGCAAATGTCCAATTTCAAGCGCGATAACCTCTCGCTGAAACTCAACTACGAGGTCAACAAGCGTATGCAGTTGGACTTCTCCGCGCGCTACGCGCGTACTTTAGTCAAAGGAGACGGTATGACCTCCTCTGTCGGTGGAGCGGATGATACACCTTCCAACTCTTTTGGACGCATCAAGCACTCGGTGATCCAGATGCCTTATATGGTGAGCCTTTCCAACGAGGGCATCGATACCGATGAGTTGGACAACGGACTGTATGATCCGATCACTTCGCTGAGAGACAACTACAAAGACCGGGTTCGCAGCAACTACAACCTCAATGGCTCGTTCAGCTGGGAAGTGATAGACAACCTGAAACTGAAGGTAGATGTAGGTCTCGATGAGAACCGCAATACCCTGAAAACGTTCTACGGCAGCAGTACCTCCGAGTCGCAGTCCAACGCGCTGCCTGCCAACATCGGTATGCCGCTGGTACAGACCACCGATGTATTCAGTCGTACGCTGCGCAATACCAACACGATCAATTACGATTTCCGCAGCTGGTTGCCACAGGAACATTCCCTGTCCTGGTTGGTAGGGGAGGAGACCATCACCACGAAGTCCGACAAACTCACCGCCCGGTACGAAGGACTGCCCGATTTCTTTACGGCTGCCGAAGCATTCAAGTTCTCCGGTGAGGGCGATCCCGTACGTTACAATCAGTTCTACTATCCGAATGACAAGTTATTGTCTTTCTTCAGCCGTGTCAACTACGACTACAAAGGAAAATACTTAGCTACGGCTACCTTCCGCGCCGACGGTTCCAGCAAGTTTACCAAAGGCAACCAGTGGGGGTTCTTCCCTTCGGGAGCCCTGGCCTGGCGTTTGTCGGAAGAGGAATTTATGCAGGCCGACTGGCTGGACAACCTCAAGGTACGCGTGAGTTACGGTGTGTCGGGCAACAACAACATCCCTTCGGGCCAGACCGAAAAGGTGTTCAGCGTAGCTGAGCAGAAGAAGTGGCTCAACATCACAGATACCTGGTGGACAGCGGGAAAGACGCTCGACAATGCCCGGTTGAAGTGGGAGTCTACCTACTCGGCCAACGTGGGATTGGATTTCGCCCTGTTCAACAGTCGCCTCAACGGTGCGGTAGATCTGTACAAGAACGTCACTAAAGACCTGCTCATGGAATTCTCCATCATGGGAGCAGGCTACAATACGCAATACCGCAATGTGGGAGAAACCCAGAACAAAGGACTGGAACTGACCCTGAACTACGATGCCATCCGTAAGAAAGACTACGGCCTGAGCTTCTCTGTGGTCATGGGCTTCAACAAGAACCGGATCAATGATCTGGGCAGTCTGACCAACGGATATTCTGTAGCTACAGGTTGGCAGAATACCGAAGTGGGGGCCGACTATTTGGTGCTGCCGGGATATTCCATCGGGCAGATGTACGGCTTTGTGACTGACGGACGCTACGAGGTGGATGACTTCGAAGGGTTCGACGGTACGCAGTGGATCCTCAAGCCGGGAGTGGCAGACGGCAGTGATGTGCTCGGCGCGGATGCCGTGCGCCCCGGCGGATTGAAACTCAAAGATCTGAACGGTGACTTTATGGTGACCGAAGAGGACAAGACCATCATCGGGAATGCCAATCCGATCCATACAGGCGGGTTCACACTCTCCGGATATGCTAAAGGATTTGATCTGACGGCGAACTTCACCTGGAGCTACGGCAACGACATCTACAATGCCGACAAGATCGAGTTTACCTCGCCCACGAAATACCAGTTCCGCAACATGATCACTACCATGGAGGCGGGCAAACGCTGGACCAACCTCTCTTCGACCGGAGAGATCGTGAACGACGCGGCCGAGCTGGCCCGGATGAATGAAGGTACTACCATGTGGTCGCCCTTTATGAAGAAATCCGTGTTCCATAGCTGGGCGGTGGAAGATGGCTCTTTCCTGCGGCTCAATACGCTCACCATCGGGTATACCTTACCGAAGGCCTGGTTGCAAAAAGCACATATCAGTAACCTGAGGTTGTACTTTACCGGTTCCAACCTCTTCTGCTGGACCAGTTATTCCGGCTTTGACCCGGAAGTGGATACACGCCGCAACGACCGGGTGACGCCGGGGGTAGACTATTCGGCCTATCCGAAAAGCCGGCAGTATGTGTTCGGGCTTAATCTGAGTTTTTAATCAAACACAAATGTTGTACATATGAAAAAGATAGTTTATATATCCGTTTGCCTGGTGGTTGGTCTGCTGACGACTGCCTGTTCGGATTATCTGTCCGAGTCTCCTCAGTCTGCGTTTTCCGATGAGGTGGTATACTCCAACGAGAAACTGACCGAGAATATGATCTTTCACATATACAGTGGCTTTGCCGAGACCAATTCGCATCGCGGACGTTTTCAGCCTTTCTATGGTATGAATACGGACATAGAGATATACAACGATACGGATCTCAGCGATCCGGCCGCGTTATGCACCTATTCGACTTCGACTTCCAACGCGCAGATGTCGGGAACCAGTGATCCCAATACATGGACCTGTTTCTACAATGCCATTGAGTCTGCTAATGTCAGCATCAGAGGCATACAGCAGTATGGCCATCCGACGACCGGCAACCTGATGGGATATTTCTACGCGGAAGCCCTGGTATTGCGGGCTACGTTCTACTACGATCTGTTGCGTGCCTGGGGGGATGTGCCCGCGCGTTTCGAACCCCTTACAGACGAAACGATCTATCTGGAAAAATCAGATCGCGACGTGATTTTCAAGCAGTTGCTGGCCGATCTGGAAGAGGCGCAGGACTATCTGCCCTGGCCCAACGGAAGCGAGCGCACCCGCACCACCGGACGCATCAATAAGGCGTATGCCAAGGCGTTGCGCGCACGGCTTTGCCTGATGGCTGCGGGCTATGCGCAGCGTCCGGACGATCTGTCTGCCGCGCAGGGAAGCCAACTCCGGACGAGCAACGATCCTGAGTTGCAGAAGAGTGTGCTCTATCCCATCGCGAAGAAAGAATTGGAGGACATCATCAACAGCAATAGTTGCAAACTGGAGGGGACTTTCGAGGATGTGTTTATCAAGAATTGTCAGGACGATCTGGAAGCCGGTGGTGAGTCGTTGTTTGCCATTCCATTTGCCGAGGGACGCGGACGCGTGATGCAGCACTTTGCCGTCTACCATTACGACCGGAGCAAGTATCTGGATACGACCAACAAAGGTGGGCAGAATGTACCTACTCCTACGCTCTATTACGATTACGATGAAGACGACCTCAGACGTGATGTAACTTGTGTACCCTACAAATGGCAGGGGGGTGCAGGTGGTGCGCACCAGCAATACGACCAATCAGGAAGGTTGGAACTGGGGTAAATACCGCTACGAGTGGACAGCCGAGGTGCGTCTGGTGACCGGCGACGACGGACTCAACCAGATGTATATCCGCTATGCCGATGTGTTGCTGATGCTGGCCGAGGTGATAAATGAACTGGGAGACTCTGAGGGAGCGAAAACTTACTTGAAACAGGTGCGCCGACGCGCGTTCCCGGCAGAAGTTCAGGCCGCCAAGGTAGATGCTTACTTAGAGTCTCTTACCGGGAAAGAGCAGGTGTTCCAGGCGATCGTTGAAGAACGCAAGTTCGAACTGGCCGGGGAGATGTTGCGCAAGCAGGATCTGATCCGCTGGAATATGCTGGGTGAGAAAATGACGGAGACCAAACAGAAAATGACCGACCTGAGGAATTATCAAGGCGCGTATAGGGATGTACCGCAGGCTGTATACTACCGCTATCTGGAGGATGAAGAGACCCTGGAATTTTACGGGTTCAACCGGGGGGGAGAACGGACAACCGTCCGGAGAAGGCTGGGAATCGGTCAACTGGCAGGAAGCAGTGATCCCCGAACTGCGTATCATCCGGTACTACCTGAATGATCCGGACAGCAGACAATTCTGGCCCATCTTCCAGAGCGACCTGGACAATCAGCTGGGGTATCTGGTGAATAATTACGGATACTAAGAAGAATGTACAATGTACGGATGTATGATGTACGATTTGAAAAACATATATCCCGACGTTAGGTAAATATCCTAATGTCACATCCACCTGTAGAGACGCACGGCGTGCGTCTCCGCGATGTACGTCCAACACAGAAGCGTGCGTCTCTACAGGAGGGTTGGACCATGTTTTTTACTATCTTTATCGTAACTAAATTTCTCTCCATATGAATAAACCCTATCTCATACTTCTTGCCCTTCTGGGATGGCTGGGTATAGCTGTGCCGGTGGCAGCGGCAAACTATACGCTCACAAGCCGGGAAGGCAATGAACTTGTTTTTGGCAACGGTGTCCGGGCTGTGCGGCTGCAACTTTGTATGCCCGATATGTTCCGGGTTACGAAAAGTCCGCAAACTCAGTTCGGACCCGATGAACCCTGGATGGTAGTACGCTACGCATGGCCGAATGTCTCCTGTCAGGTGACGGAGGAGGCAGATCGCTGGCAGATCGTTACCGCCGCGCTCACCTTGTCGGTATCCAAAACAGACGCGCGTATCACCGTGGGAAATCCGGAAAACCCTCACTTCTGGCAGGAGACGGAGAGCGACCCCTATCCGGGCAAAGAAAAAGTGACCGGAGCAGCCGTATTGTATCCCGGTGAGCATTTCTTCGGTTTCGGAGAACGGATGGACTTTCTGGATCAGTTGGGCAAACGCGTGTATCTGAATGTAGAACGTGGAAGCGGTCCCAAACCGGCTGTGGGCAATAAAGACGTATTGCGTGCCAACTACTGTCCGGTACCCTATTTCTACAGCACCCGGGGCTACGGGTTGTTTTTCCATACTACGTTCCCTACTACCTGGGACATGGGATGGAGCCATTCAGACCGGTATACATTCACGGCCGAAGGGGGAGAGATGGACTACTATTTTTTCTTAGGCGATCTCTATACGGTACTGGATCGGTATACCGATCTGACCGGGAAATCACCGTTGATGCCCAAACGGGCCTACGGGCTGCATCTGGGCAGTTATTCCGGCGGTACCTGGGGACACGAGCAGTACGCTTCGGACGATTACCCGGCCAGCCTGGCAGAGAAAATGCGTGAACTGGGCATTCCGTTTGACCTGATCTGGCTCGACTCTACCTGGCGCAAATTCCGTCAGGGGGGGCAATGGAGCCTCTACTTTTGAGTGGCGCGAGACCTTTACCGACCCAGGACGGATGTTCCGCCGTTTCGAAGAGGCCCATGCCTGGGGAGGGTTGCACATACGCAGTATCTTAGATGATGGAGACTCGCTGAAACTCCTTTCCGAAGCCCGCGGACAGGATATTCTCTATCCCTATGCCCAACGGGAAGGGCTGGTTAATTTCTTCGATCCGAAAGCGGTAGATTGGTGGTGGGATCATGCGGTAACACGCATCACCGATCTGGGTTGTCAGTTCCTGAAAACCGATGTGGGAAGCGCGCTGAATGTGCGGGAAGATGCTCCCGCGGAGCTGAAATACCAAGCCAGAGCCGATCACAACCTCTTCCCGATCGCCTACGCGGCGGCTCCTTTCAACAAGTTCATGCAGCTCACCGGCAAGCGGGGATTCAACCATACCCGCGAAGGCTATGCTGGCATACAACGCTATCCCTTCATCTGGGCCGGCGACTGGGGCAGTGAGTGGCAGTGGTTCGAGCCTATGATCACCGGCGGATTGAATATCGGGATCTCCGGGGTGGGGCACTGGTCGCACTGCATGGGAGGATTTGAACAGTATTCTCCCCGCGACACGGAACTCTATATGCGTTGGGTGCAATTCGGGATGCTCAGTCCGGTGTCTATCCTGATCGGGATGGATCATCCGCACTACCACGAGCCCTGGACCTATGGAGAAGAGGCGTTGCGCAACTTCATTACCTACGACTCTTTGCGGTATACGTTGTTGCCCTATATCTATACCACAGCCTATCAGATGAACCGGACCGGAAAGCCGATGATGCGTCCGCTCTTTGCCGAATATCCGGGAGATGTCAATCTCTACAGCATGACCGATCAGTATCTGTTCGGAGACTGGCTGATGGTATGTCCGGTAGTCACCAAAGGAGCCCTCAGCCGTTTTGTCTATTTCCCGGAAGGGGTATGGTACAAATTAGACAGTGCTGAGAAATACACCGGAAAGCAGTATAAGTCTTTCCTGACCCCGGTAGAGTATATGCCGATGTTTGTGCGGGGAGGGGCTATCCTGCCTACACAGCCCTGTATGCAGTATGTGGGAGAAACTCCTGTACAGGAGATCACGCTGAATGTGTATCCGTATGCTTCTTCCTCGTATCGCCTGTTCGACGACGACGGCGAAGGCACAGGCTACGAGCAAGGCGAATACGCGCTGACCGAATTTCGCAGTGAACTCTCGGAAAGCGACTGGAAATTTACCATAGTTCAGGTACACAGCGGTTACCGCAATGACGTGCAGAACTACCTGATACGTGCTTTCCTCGACCGGGCTCCCCGGCAGGTACAACTGGGAGAGCGTCTGCTGAAAGAGCACGTCGTGGATGATCTGTCGGAAGCGACTGTCTGTAACGAATGGTACTACGATGCGGAGCAAAATCTGTTTACCCTACGTATGGAGGCTCCTGTGAAGAATGAAACAGAACTAATAGTAACCTTTTAAATCGTGTGTAGTGGCGGTCCGTATCTTTTATTTGTGTTTCAGGATGCGGACCCCCGCACACCCACTTTATATTGTATGAAACTCAGAAAATTAGGTTGGATCGTCTGTCTGCTACCTTTTGCCTTGCAGGGGCAGGAGCAATTCCGTGCCCTGAGCTGGAAAAATAACCTGGCTGTCCACAGCTTCCTGATGAGGGAGGTACACGAACAATACCGGCAACGGGAAGAGAGCCTTGCTGTGGCTTGTGAGTCGCCCGAAGCCATGATGGACTATGTGCGGGAGGTGCGTCGGCGTTATCTCGACATCCTGGGTGAGATGCCGGAGAAAACTCCTTTGCAGGCACAGGTGACGGGTGTGGAACACCAGCAGGGCTTCCGGATGGAGAAGATCGTATTCCAAAGCATGCCCGGCAGGTATGTGACCGCCAGTCTGTACCTGCCGGAGGGAAAGGGAAAACACGCGGTCACTGTTTCGCTCTGCGGACACGGATTGCATGGAAAACGTCCCGGAGCGACTCCGGTGTTGCTGGCCCGCAATGGCATTGCTACGTTGGTGGTAGACCCCATCGGGCAGGGCGAGCGCTGGCAGTTTATCAACGAGAAAGGAGAATATGCTACCCGGGGAGCTACGACCGAACATACGTTGCTCCACGCGGGATGTGTGGCGGTAGGTACCAGCCTGGCCGCTGTGCAATGTTGGGACAATCACCGGGCGATAGACTATTTAGTGAGCCGCGCGGACATCGATGCCGACCGGATCGGTGTCTGGGGCAGCTCGGGTGGAGGTACGGAGACAGCCTATCTAATCGGGATGGACGAGCGGGTGAAGGCAGCGGCTATATGTAGCTACTTTTCCCAGCGCGGACGTACGTTGGAGTTACAGGGACCTTCCGACGGTTGCCAGCACATCCCCCACGAGGGAGAAGCGGGCATTGAACTGGCAGACTTTGCCCTGATGATGGCTCCCAGGCCGGTATTGATCCTGACGGGAAATATGATTTTGTGGACCTGTGGGGAGCCTATCGGGGGGGGTAGAGGAACTGAACCGGGCCTATACGGTGTTGGGTGTGCCCGAGCGGGTGAAGCATTTGGTGACGGAGATGGGGCACGGATTGGGAAAGGAGAAGCGGGACGAACTGGTACAGTGGTTCAAACGCTGGTTGTGCAACGATCTGTCGCCCCTGACGGATGATGAATCTCATTCGCTTACGCTGGAGGATTCTTTTTCTACACCTACCGGACAGGTTTCTACGGCCTACGCCGATGCCGTTTCTGTTCCGGAGCAGAACCTGATGTTGCATCGGCAATTGCTTCCGCGGCGGGAGGCGTTTCTGAACCGTCCGTTGGCCGAAGTACAGCAGTCCATCCGGGAAAGTCTGAGACTACCTTCATTAGATGTGCCGGTGCGTACCCAGCTCTATGCACAGAAGGAGATGCGTGGATATACACAATATCACTACGAGATCATCCGGGAGGGACTCTTGCCTATACCGTGTATCGTGATCGTACCCGACCGGCGTACAGACGGCCGGATGGAGATCGTGCTGGCGGACGAGGGGAAAGAAAAGTTTCTTGCTCTTACCGAAAATATACAATGCTGTATAGATAACGGTACCGTACTGGTGGTTGCCGATCTGCGTGGTTTCGGAGAGACGGAAGATCCCGCGACCTACAACGATGCCAAATACTGGAACCGGGAATATCGCCTTTCGATGACTGCCCTGCATACGGGTAAACCTCTTATCGGGCAGCGGGTAGCAGACCTGATCACTTTGCTGGACGCACTGGATACGTGGCCCGATACCGCTTCGAAGACATATGCGTTGAAGGCAGACGGACGCTACAGACCGGTTACTTTGCACGCGGCTGTGCTGGATAACCGACTGGTAAAGGTGACGGCAGTGCGTACGATGCGCAGCTATACGGAATGTATGACCGCGCCGATGCAATACGATCTCTTTTCGAATATGGTCTATGGGGTATTGACGCAGTACGATCTGCCCGACCTGGTGCAACTCGCAGGAGGACGTTTCCGGTACGGGGATTGAAGGAAATTAAGAATTACGATATACAATTTGGAAATAGAAATACCCAACGTTGGCATCCACCTGTAGAGACGCACGGCGTGCGTCTCCGCGGTACAAGTCCTACAGGCATATGTGTGTATAAAACGCATTTTCATCCGGAGGACAAACATGTTAAATAAAAATATTCATTCTATGCAACTATATTTCTTACTTTCATTGCTTCTGAACGGACTTATACTATGTTGGACGCACACCGCGGAGACGTACGTCTGTTGAATTGGACGTATATCGCGGAGACGCACGCCGTGCGTCTCTACAGGTGGATGATTTCGCTGGGTACTTCTATTTTTGCCTGTACAATGTACATGAATACATTGTACCTTTTCCTTATTTCATAAATGCAATAAAACCACATCATGAAACATACTCTTTTATTTGGGATCTATATGTGGGCTATGCTGGGGACCATCCGGGCATTGCCTGTTACCGGAACAGATTATGACCGCTTCCTGAAAGGACTTCCTTTCGAAATGCCCGCTATCCCGTTGCCTGATATACCCGACAGGCAGGTGACGCTGGAAACTTTCGGAGGCAGGCCCGATGGTAACCATATCAATACCGAAGCCTTTGCCCGTGCCATAGATCATTTGTCTGAGGCGGGTGGCGGACGGCTGGTAGTGAAAGCCGGTGTCTGGCTCACCGGACCTATCCTGTTGAAAGATCGTATCGAGCTGCATCTGGAGAAGAATGCGCTGGTGATCTTTATTCCCGATTTTTGGGTCTATCCCAAACGGGAGACTTTTTTTGAGGAAGCATCCTTCAAACAATTACAGAGTCCCATCAGTGCCTATCGGGCTTCGGATATCGCCATTACCGGGGAAGGGGTATTCGATGGCAACGGACACCACTGGCGTCCGTTCCGGAAAAACAAATTCACCACCGATGAGTGGCAGCGCCTGCTCCGGCGTGAGGGAGTGCTTAACGATGCCGCTACCATCTGGTATCCCATGACTCCCGATGTGCAGGAATATGCCCGCCGGGAAGAGAACATCATACGTAAATACAATACTCCGGACGAATGGGTGCGGCTCAAAGACTATGTACGTCCCGAACTGCTCCACTTCTACGGATGCGAGCGGGTATTGCTGCAAGGGGTTACTTTTCAGAATTCCCCCTTCTGGAACCTGCATCCCGAGCTCTGCAACGATCTGGTGATCGACGGCATCCGGGTGCGCAATCCCTGGAATTCTCAGAACGGCGATGGACTGGATCTGGAATCGTGCAACCGGGTATTGGTAGTGGGCAGTACCTTTGATGTGGGAGATGACGCGATCTGTATCAAGTCCGGACGCGACGAAGCAGGTCGGCTTCGGGGGGTGCCTACCTCCTATGTAGTGGTGGAAGACTGTACCGTATTCCACGGGCACGGTGGTTTTGTGGTGGGTAGTGAGATGTCCGGAGGTGTACATCACATCCATGTAGCCAATTGTCGTTTCCTGAATACCGATACCGGACTGCGCTTCAAAAGTAACCGGCAGCGGGGTGGTCATGTACACGATATCCATATCCGTGACATTGTGATGGCCGGTATCGGTGCCGAGCCTATACTTTTTGATATGTACTACCAGGGACATTCGGCCGTAGAAGCTATGGAGCAGGGCAGTCCGGTGGTGAATCCACAGCAGATACCACCCGTGACAGAAGCAACTCCCCGTTTCAACAGGATCTATATACACAACGTATCCTGTCACGGTGCCGGACGCGCGCTGCTTTTCGATGGCCTGCCCGAACAACCCATCTCGGAAGTGGTACTGGAAAATATCACCATTGATGCCGACCGGGGAGCGGTGCTCTCGGAAACGGAAGGAATGCGGATGCGCAATATCACCCTGCGTACCACGCAACCTCATGCACTCCGTATCTACAATTCCCGTGACCTCACAGGGGAGGGAGTCCGTTGCAACGACCGTCCGCTGGAAGAGAGTACGGTGATCCAGGGCAGTCGCTCCCGTAATGTCACGCTCCGGGAGCAGCAGGCAGTGGCAGATACCGAACCTTTCTGGGAGCAATGCCGGGAGGTGGAGAGGCAGATAGCCCATACGGAGTTCCCCGATGTCGATTTTGAGTTGCGTCGCTACGGCATACGTAAAGGAAAAGACATCACCCGTGCCCTGAGACGTGCCATCAGCGATTGCCATCAGGCAGGCGGAGGACGGGTGGTGGTGCCCGAAGGGATCTATTATACAGCACCTGTGCACCTGCTTTCCCATGTGAATCTACACCTGAATACAGGGGCCGAACTGCGTTTCTCCACCGATCCGGCGGATTACCTGCCTGTGGTACCCTCACGCTGGGAAGGAATGGATTGCCAGACCCTCAGTCCGCTGATCTATGCCTGTGAACAGGAAAATATCGCTGTCACGGGTGAAGGAATACTGGACGGACAGGCCAGCCGGGACAATTGGTGGAGCTGGCGGGGGCGGGGAGAGGCTACCGGCCCGGCAGGATCCAATAAGATCGGAAAAGACAAACTGAACTGGTTCGAACAGAATCACATTCCCCTGGAACAACGGATCTGTACGGCAGATGATAAACTACGACCTGTCTTTGTACAGTTCTATCGTTGCAACCGGGTATTGGTCGAAGGGGTCACTTTGCTGCGCTCTCCTTTCTGGATGATCCATCCGTTGATGTGTGAGGATGTGGTGGTACGGGGAGTGACCCTGCAAAGTCATGGACCCAATAACGACGGAATAGATCCCGAATCGTGCAACCGGGTATTGATCGAGAATTGCTACTTTGCTAACGGGGATGATTGCATTGCCATCAAATCGGGGCGCAACAACGACGGCAGGCGGTGGAATATGCCCAGCAATAATATCATTGTCCGCGGAAGTGTGATGAAAGACGGGCATGCCGGAGTAGCCATCGGCAGTGAGATCTCCGGCGGATGCCGCAATGTGTGGGTGGAAGACTATGAGATGGACAGTCCCCACCTGGACCGCGCGCTCCGTATCAAGTCCAATGCCCTGCGCGGCGGAGTGGTAGAGAACTTCTATGTACGCAATGTGCGGGTAGGGGAGTGCAGACAGGCTGTGCTGCGGTTGGAACTGATGTACGAACGGGTGACGGAAGGGCCGTATCTGCCCGGGTTTCGCAACATCTATCTGGAACAGGTGACCAGCCGCCGCAGTGAGCACGGTATCCGTATCGATGGGTTTCCGGATAAGATCTGTGTACACAACCTGCACCTGATCGACTGTCACCTGGACGGGATCATCTCACCGGAGATCCATTCCATCACCGGGGCCGGGGACATCTATGTACATCGGACTTCTTTCAATGGGATTGACAGTGAAAAGATCATTCCCGTATCCGTTCCTATGTAGAGAAACAAAGAGAATTATTGATTTACGATTTACTGAACCAACGGTCAGCGAAGCTAATTACGATTTACGATTGAAATTATAGAAAGAATATGTTTACAAATCCCTATGCGTAACATTTTATATGCAAATATACGAGACGCATATTTGCGTCTTATTCTTATATCCTGAATATCCATTGAATGAAAGACGCTGATCTGCCTATCTACGATGTAAAAGTCATTCATTTATCAAACACAACATATATGAAAAAAATAATCCTTTTATCGATGATCTGCTCTCTTACCCTTTGTCTGAGTGCTCAGGGTGGGGATACACCTCCTCCTTTCCCTACGGAAAATGAGGTGTTCTATCAGTCCGGAGAAGAAGTCCTCCGCATCCGCGTGTGCAGCGAACGGATGATCCGTTTCACCAAACATACTTCCATGCAGTTTCCCAAAGAGAGCGATCTGATCGTGATCCGCCGGGACTGGTATCCGGTACGGTTTACTATGGATCATCGTAAGGATGGACTGGCGTTGCATACCGATAGCCTATGTGTGGAGGTATCCGGTAGTCCTTTGCGTGTCACCATCTCCGACAGGAGGGGAGAAGTGCTTTACCGGGAATGCGACTATCTCTACCTGGAAGAGGAAGACAAAACGACTCCGCGTAATGTATGCACGCTTTTTCCTGACGATCATTTCTTTGGGTTCGGCGAACGTATGGACGCGCTGGACCAGCGTGGCCGGAAACTGTACCTCAATTGTGAACTGGGCAAAGGGCCCAAACCGGCTGTGGGAGGGAAGGATATCCTGCGTGCCAATTACTGTCCGGTACCTTTCTTTATGAATCCGCGGGGCTACGGGCTGTTCCTGCATACGGCTTTCCCTACGGAGTGGGATCTGGGTTGGGACCATCGGCAGCAATTTACCTACGGGACCAACGGAGGCACGGCACTTGACTATTATTTTATCTACAGCGAAGATATGTATACGTTGCTGAGCGACTACAACGGACTCACCGGAGGCAACCCCATGCTACCCAAGCCAGCTTACGGACTGCATGTAGGTACCTATTCCGGAGGGACGTGGAAGAATGAGGAAAAAACCTCGGACAAATACCCGGTGGAGCTTTGTCGCCGTCTGCGCGCGGAAGGTATTCCTTTTGATCTGCTCTGGCTCGACTCTACCTGGCGCTATTTCAATGCTACCTTTGGCAATGGGGGAGCCTCCTTTGAATGGCGGGAGACCTTCAAAGACCCGCAGGCCATGATAGACTCGGTCTATGCCATGAACGTGAGTATGATGGGGTTGCATATCCGGGCCATTATGGACAACGGTACCCGGCTCACGTTGCTCGATGAGGCCCGTCGGCTGGGACATGTGCATCCCGAAGCCAGTGTGAACGGAGTAGTCAACTTCTTCCGCCCCGAGAGTGTCGATTGGTGGTGGGACAATGCCGTGATGAAGATCGCTTCTATGGGGATCAAATTCGTGAAGACCGATTGCGGGGGTGTGCTCCGGTTTACCGAAGAGGCCCGGCCTGTGAACGGCTTCCAGCCTGCCGAACTGCACAACCTGTATCCCATAGCCTATGCCAAAGTACCCTACCTGAAGTTTCAGGAACACAACAACCAGCGCGGGCTCAATCACACCCGGGAAGGCTATGCCGGGGTACAACGCTATCCGTTTATCTGGGCCGGCGACTGGGGCAGTGAGTGGCAGTGGTTCGAACCCGTAATGCGGGGTGGTCTGAATATGGCTATGTCCGGCATTGGCTACTGGTCGCACTGTATGGGTGGCTTTGAGCAGTACTCTCCGCACGATACAGACCTGTACAACCGGTGGGTACAATTTGGTATGCTCAGCCCCATGGCTATACTTTTCAGTATGGATCATCCGCGCTATCACGAACCCTGGACGTACGGAGAAGAAGCGATGCAAAACTTTATCAAATACGATTCCCTGCGCTATGCTCTGCTTCCTTATATGTATTCCAATGCCTACCGACTCTATCGGGACCATCGTCCGGTAATGTCGGCATTAGTTATGGATCATCCGAAAGACGAGAACACCTATCAGATCTCCGACCAGTATATGTTTGGCCCTTCGATGATGGTCTGCCCGGTGACCACGAAAGGCGCGCTCAGTCGTCCGGTTTACTTTCCCGGTGGTGACTGGTACGACTTCTGGACCGGAGAGTTCGTCCGTGGCCGACAGTACAAATCGTTCCTGACCCCACCGGACCTGATGCCGATCTTTATCAAAGCAGGTGCCATCATCCCCATGCAGGAAGCCATGCAGTATGTGGGTGAAAAGCCGGTAGACTGTATCGAACTCTTTGTGTATCCGCAGGGGGAGTCTGCCTATGAACTCTATGAGGACGACGGTACCAGTACCGATTATGAAAAAGGGGTGTATGCTATCACCCGGATACAAAGCAGTCTGACGGGAAATCAATGGAGTCTATCTATTGGAAAACCGGAAGGAAAGTTTACCCCGACGGCTCACAGGTATGCTGTAAAGGCTTGTCTGGAGTTTGAACCACAAACGGTGATGGAAAATGGGAAGGTGTTGCCTCGCTTGACGGGAGTGGAAGATCTGATCCGGGAAACAGGGTGGTTCTATGATACCGAACTGAATCAATTGCATATCCATACTCAGACAGATAACACAAAAGACATTTCTATGCAAATAAATGGATAACTCACCTGTGTGTATGGTATCCGGAGGCTGCTGTGTATCCGGCAGCCTCCTTTTTTACCAAGTCAGTCACGAACTGATTTTCCGGCTCCGGCGATCATTAGTTTATTCCTCTTGCGAAAACCATTTCCTCCGAAAGTCTGTTCTCTTTTCATAACAATAATATGTAAACTATGGAACGGAAAATGGCTTTGGGGTGCATCATACCCTGTTTCCTGCTGGGACTTGCCTGTCAGGGAAATACCGTGAAAGAAGGTGAAAAAAACAGGGATTTCTCCCGGTGGAGGAGCAAGCGGAGAATCCTCAGAAAAAGCCAGAAGATGTGGTACTGGAAAAACAACTGCTATATGATCAGCACACTCTGGCGGATACCTATCCTTATAAAGATACTACCCGGGAATTCCAGTGGGAGAAGATCAAGGTATACCTGGCAGAGGTAGAGAACATCAATGCTACACCTGCCGCATGGGGGATTATAGAGAATAAAGGAAATGAGCACGGGCGTCCTCCGTTGGCTGAGGATGCTACCGACCAGGGCAAAGAGGATAAATACGGCGTGGATCGCAACCAGGGCATACCTTTATATACAGCAGACGATCTCTCCGTACCCGCACGCTATGGCATCGATGGAATGCTGGTGAAGCTTGTGAGTGGACCGGATAGCGTGGGAATGCGTGGGATAGAGGTAGTCTCTTTCGGAGGTCAATGGCTGGTGCCGGAGAAATATGTAGATCCTATAAGTGTTAAGGCATTTAACAAGCTGGCGGTTGTGGACAGGAAGAACCAGAATATTACTTCTCTCGATTATGTGGATGGTAAGTGGTTGATACGTAGCATGAACCCTGCCACAACGGGGTTAGAAAATCCTCCCTATCAGAAGGAAACCCCGCTGGGAGTGTTTATGGTGCAGGAAAAGAAAGAAAAAATGTATTATCTCAAGGATGGAACGGATGAGATCACGGGATTTGCTCCGTATGCCAGCCGGTTCTCCAACGGAGGATATATACACGGTATCCCAGTCAATTATCCCAGAACGCAGATCATTGAATATAGCAATACGCTGGGAACTACGCCACGTTCCCATATGTGCGTACGGAATGCCACTTCCCATGCGAAGTTCTTGTATGACAGATTGTTCGTTAACGAAAGTTTAATAATTGTAATAGAATAGATTAAGTCAATAGCTTTTCGTATATTTGTACTACACCAAAACGGTAGATTAATACTAAACCTAAATGATTGATATGCGAAAACTATTGAATCTGTTTGTAATGATGGGGGTATTTGGGATCACATTTGTATCGTGTGAAAACGAGTTGAACCCCCTGGTAGAGAATATATGGGAACAGCAGGAAGCTGTGGCGATGGAAGAGGAAGAGCCCATTTCGGCCGAACAACTCTATGAAGACATAGGTCTTGCTGAAGTAGTTAATTATCAGGCTTTTGAAGAAGCCGTTGCTGGATTTGAACAAATCGAAGATAAGAAAAAAGATGTATTGACCATTATTGATTTCAGTCTTCCCTCTGATGAAGAGCGTTTGTATGTGATCGATCTGGAGCAGAAAGAGTTACTGTATAAGACCCATGTATTGCACGGACGTAACAGTGGGGTAAAATACGCGACCTCTTTCTCCAATCAGGTCAATTCTTACAAAAGTTCTCAGGGATTTTTCCTGACCAATGAGACCTATCACGGTAAGTATGGCTATTCATTGAGAATAGATGGGCTGGAAAGTGGGATCAACGATAAGGTACGCGAGCGGGCGGTGGTATTTCACAGCTCTAAATATGCCGATCCGGCACGCATCAAGACCGCGGGCAGACTGGGACGCAGCCTGGGTTGTCCGGCTTTACCACCACAAATGTCGAAACCGGTGATCGATGCCATCAGAGACGGCAGTGTGGTGTATGTATTTGCCGAAAATGAAGATTACAGAGAAAAAAGTGACTTCTTCAATGATTCTATCAGCCATGGAGGAGCTAAAAAAGAATTCTCATAAAAAATAAGATCCGATAGATAGAGATTGAGTATCATCTATGGAAACACGAATGCCAGGAAAGAGATAAATCCTTTCCTGGCATTCGTGTGTGTTATGTATATCCGGGATACTGTGTTGGATTTCTGTAAAACCTCATCAGGTATTCTGCCTCAGCCAGATAACTCCGTCCGAACAGGTTTAAATGGTTGAGTACATGATATAGCTTGTATAGATTCTCCCTGTACTCCCACTGTGGTTGTAAGAGATAAGTTTGTTGATAAGCCCTGTAAAACTCCGGTGCGAAACCGCCGAACAGCCGTGTCATGGCCAGATCTGCCCCCCCGATGTCCGTAATATACAGCCGGATCGATCAGTACCGGTTCGCCTTGTGAAGAACATAGATAATTCCCTGCCCACAGATCTCCGTGTAACAATGTCGGTGGTTCGTTGCTACCTTGCAGTATCCTATATGTATGCTTTTCGAGAAAATGAATTCCGGATTTCAGATCAGAAGTAACGAGCCCCCTGCTTTCGGCCAGTTTATACTGGAAAAGCAGTCGTTTATTGAAGTAGAAGAGGGCCCAGTCTGAACTCTCTTTTGCCTCTGGTAGATTGGATTGTGGATTGGCACCGATGTAATTATCTTCATAAAAACCATATGCTTCGGACGTGATCCGGTGTAGCCGGGCCAACTGAATACCCAGGGTTTGAAAGAAAGAAGTATCTGCGTGTCCGCTTTCGATAAACTCTGTGAGCAGGAAGTTTTCTCCGGCCGCGATCACTTTTGGGGTCCGGATCACTTTTGCGGTGGCTATTTCCCGGAGCGAATGGGCTTCGCATAGATAGGTATGACTTACAGGGCCGGTCTTGAGAAAATAGACCTTCCCTGAAAGAGTAGTGGTTTTTCCGGTAGTGAGGCAAGAGTCGGTCAGGGATTCACCAAGTGTTTCTTCCAGCTGTTTCTGTATCTCCATAGGATGAATAGATTGTAACATAGGCAACCATACGTAAACTTAAAGTATGCTGTCGGAATATGTACAGATAAATAAGAAGTAGGTGTGGAAAAAAGAACCATACCGGATATTATGTTTCGTCTTTTTTTTGCTCTTCGTTTTTGTCTTCTTCTATGTCCGGTTTCCACTCTACAGGGAAATATTCTTCTTCCTTTTGCGATTCCTGCTCAAAAACAGGAGTTGATTCTGACAGATAGTATAAGTAATATCTCTCATCAGTTCTACCTTAGGCAGGAGAGTGTCAATATCTTCCTGAGTAACCATGAAATCGGAATCGTAACGTGCCTGTACATAGGCGGAGATCAATAACTGGAACAGATCTTCTTCCTTCTCTGTGTCTCTGGGAAAGGCTTTCACAAACTCCAGGGAATGTATTTTGACTTTACTGGACAGGCTTTCCAGATCATGTCCTTTCTCTGTGTAAAGAGTAAATGTCAATAGTACGGCGCGATACAGATTTTCACAGGCCTGATGCAGATTGAAGGAAGATATTTGGTAGTTGCGCCTGCCATAGGAATCTTTGGCCAGATGGATAAACTCCTGTGCTACATTAAATTTCTTATTGAAATATTCCTCTGCCATCTCTTTCACCTCTGCTATCCTTAATCTTCTCAAAGGCGCGAGTTGATATTTACCACTATCGTAGAGTATAATACCGTTCTTTTTGATATCGTAGTAGAAATACCTTCGTTTGTCTATCGCTTTATTCAGGTCATAAATACTCTCTGATATAAATTGGACTGTAGTATGGAACCGGATGTTCTCTATGCCTTTTTCCTGATAATATTGGTTGATGATCTTCTTGAAAATATTACCGATCACAGCCTTCTTGAAACGGCAGCTTGTCACTATGAGAATGTCATAATCACTCATATAGAAGGTAGGTACACCGTATTCTTTTTTCTGGTCATATACGACCTGATTTCCGGTAGCATAACTGCCATATAAAATGATCATTTCACATTTATCCGGCAGAGATTCCAGAATGAGACGGGATATCAGTTCCAAGTCGTTCCGACTTTCCGGAGATAGATGTTCCAGAGATGCTTTCATAAGTAAGAATTTTATACGAAGATTACAAAGATAGGAAACTCCGGTCAATGGTGGAAGGAATGTGAAGTAAAAATTCTGAAACAAGAGGTATATAGACTTTTATCATGGAGATGAAAAACATCCGTTAGCCCGCCGGATGTGTAAGGAACACGATATGGAAACGCTGTATCTTTTCGTGAAGATACGTAGGAAATGGTTAGCTTTGTGAATTCAAATGAGCATGCTATGAAAAATAATATTCTTATTATTTTTATATTCTTTTCCGCCTGTGTTCCGAAAACAAAAATGCAGATCGATGGATCCCGCCTGGAAAGTCTGAATAAAATGCGTATTCCTAATAGTTCGTATGTGCTTTATGACTATTCTTACGCAGAAACCATGGCATGGAGTAGTTTAGTTACAGGGCATACTGTACTCTTATGGATTCAACGGAAATATTTTCATTGAGGAATATAAAAAACAGATTTCCGTCAGGTCCTATAATTCATCTGCATCTAAGTTCACATCAAATAGATATTATTAAATTCATAAGGGATTCTTGTGATATTATAGAAAAGGGTATATACAGCGGGAAATTCCATGATATAACAATTAATTATAAACAATATTTTCATACAGAAGGAAGTGATATGGGCTTTTTATATCATGCTAATAATTTATCAGAAACGATAGACAGTATCTATTTCGATAGTATATACAGGAAAGATCATGATTTGGGCTTAGATTTTAAAGGTAGGGTTGGTTTCAGAAAAGGGAATATTTTTATGAAAGAGGATGCTTCGGGATATGTTTCTGAAATTAAATTTGAGCTGATCAGCCAAAACCCGCTGTGGAATGATTTAAGACGAAAAGATTCTGTTACCCTTCCTAAAATATTTCACGGTATAAATGAAATAGATTTGCCTCATTTATCCCACATCTACAAATTCAAAATAAGGCTCAGACCGGATAGCCTTAGCCGGAATAAGAGAATTTCAGACTTGGGGGTGTGTAAAAAGATAAAATAAAGAATTCCCTGCATTGGAAAAATGCAGGGAATTTTTGTCTGTGGAGCGTATCGGACTCGAACCGATCACCTTAACACTGCCAGTGTTACGCTCTAGCCAGATGAGCTAACGCCCCGGTTTGCCTGATCGGTAACGTTTGCAGGAGTTGTTCCGATTTTGACGGTGCAAATATAATGGATTATTCTGAAATAATTGTTATGTTTGTGAAAATAATAAAGAAAAACGCATGCTTATATACAATACGACCTACCATGTGGAGGAAGAACTGGATCGGAATTTCCTGATCTGGATACGTGAATGCTACATTCCTGAGGTGAAAAAACAAGGAATGCTGGAGGCTCCCCGTCTGGCCCGTTTGTTGAGCCATCAGGAAGACGGAGGCATCTCGTATGCCCTTCAGTGGGAGGTAAAAGATTCGGCGACCTTGCACCGCTGGCATAGAGAACAGGGCGTAAAACTGCAGGAAGAGATGAGTGGGATATTTAAAGACAGAGTAGTGGGTTTCCCTACGCTGATGGAGATTGTCGAATGATCCAGCCGGTCAGAGAAAAGATCATTCTCGGAATAGACCCGGGTACTACGATCATGGGATACGGTGTGTTGCGCATTGTAGGCACACGGCCGGAGATGGTAGCGATGGGAGTGATTGATCTGCGTAAATTCGGGAATCATTATCTGAAACTCCGACATATCCATGAACGTGTATTAGGGATCATAGAGAGTTACCTGCCGGATGAACTGGCGATAGAAGCCCCTTTTTTCGGAAAGAATGTGCAGTCGATGCTCAAACTGGGCCGGGCACAGGGGGTAGCTATGGCAGCCGCTCTGAGCAGGGATATTCCCATTACGGAGTATGCTCCTCTGAAGATAAAAATGGCAATAACCGGCAATGGTCAGGCCTCTAAAGAGCAGGTGGCCGATATGTTGCAACGGATGTTGAAATTTCCCAAAGAGGAACTCCCGGTATTTATGGACGCGACCGACGGATTGGCAGCGGCATATTGCCATTTCCTGCAAATGGGAAGACCTGTGATGGAAAAGGGATACAATAGCTGGAAGGATTTTGTAGCCAAGAATCCGGAAAAAGTAAAGTAGGCCTTTACGTTAATAACTTTTGTAACTTGTTTGATCTTAGTAATTAAAATAAGATGTATATTTAAAAATAAAAACATGATGAATTTAAATTATCTGGCTGTGGTTGGTGTTACTGCTGTTACTGTATTAGGATGTTCTCCTTCCCGGAGTTCGTACGATTCTTACGAATTGTATCCTGTACGTTCAGGAGAACTGACCGAGATGGAATATACTCCTTCGGCTACCACTTTCACCTTGTGGGCACCTACGGCAGATGAAGTTAGGGTACTGCTTTATGAGTCTGGTCATGAAGGTAACCCGTATGAGACAGTCGCACTGAAGGCGGGTAAAGAAGGAACCTGGTCGGCTGTCGTGAAAGAAGATCTGAACGGTCGGTTCTATACGTTCCATGTGAAGATCGGTGAGAAGTGGCTGGGAGAGAATCCGGGGATCAATGCCCGCGCGGTAGGGGTGAACGGAAAACGTGCAGCTATCCTGGATCTGCGGACCACCGATCCGGTGGGTTGGGACAAGGATGTGCGTCCGCCTCTGAACTCACCTGCGGATATTGTTCTGTATGAGATGCACCACCGTGATTTCTCCATCCATCCTACATCCGGTATAGCGAATAAAGGAAAGTTCCTGGCGCTGACCAAAACAGGAACCCGGAGTCCGGAAGGACTGAAAACCGGTATCGACCATTTGGTGGAGTTGGGTGTGACCCATGTGCATTTGCTTCCTTCTTACGACTATGCTTCTGTAGATGAAACCCGGCTGGAAGATAATGTGTACAACTGGGGCTATGATCCGGTAAATTACAATGTGCCCGATGGTTCATACGCTACCGATCCTTACGATCCGGCAGTGCGTATCCGTGAATTCAAAGAGATGGTGCAGGCATTGCATAACGCAGGCATCCGGGTAGTCCTGGATGTGGTCTATAACCACACATTTAGTACCGAAGACAGTGCTTTCGAACGTACGGTACCCGAATACTTCTACCGTCAGCGCGCAGACGGATCGCTGGCCAACGGATCGGGTTGTGGCAATGAAACAGCCAGTGACCGTGCGATGATGCGTAAGTACATGATCGAATCCGTATTGTATTGGGTGAATGAATACCACTTGGACGGATTCCGTTTCGACCTGATGGGCGTTCACGACATCGAGACCATGAACGAGATCCGCAAGGCAGTGGATAAAGTGGATCCTACGATCTATATCTATGGAGAGGGCTGGGCTGCTGAGGCTCCCCAATATCCGGCGGATCAACTGGCCATGAAAGAAAATATCTATCTGATGCCGGGTATCGCCGCTTTCTCTGATGAAATGCGTGACGCGTTGCGCGGACCTTTCAGCGATGACACACAGCCTGCTTTCCTGGCAGGGGTACCCGGTGAAGAGGAGAGTGTGAAGTTTGGTATCGTCGGAGCGATCAAGCATCCTCAGATCGACTATGTGGCAGTGAACTACAGCGATACTCCCTGGGCGGCACAACCTACCCAGATGATCAGTTATGTCTCCTGCCACGATGATATGTGTCTGGTAGACCGCCTGAAGGCAAGTGTATCTGATCTGACTCCTGAGCGTCTGGCCCGATTAAATAAACTCGCGCAAACCGTTGTATTTACTTCGCAGGGAGTGCCCTTTATCTATGCCGGTGAAGAGGTCATGCGTGATAAGAAAGGAGTGCACAACAGTTACAAGAGTCCGGATGAGATCAATACGATCGATTGGAACCGAAAGTCTGAAAATAAATCTGTGTATGAGTATTACAAAGCGCTGATCTCACTGCGTAAGGCACATCCTGCTTTCCGTATGGGAGACGCGGATCTGGTGCGTGAACATCTGGAGTTTCTGCCGGTTGGAGGTAATAATCTGATTGCTTACCGTCTCAAAGATCATGCCAATGGAGATGCCTGGCAGGATATTATCGTTGCTTTTAACTCCAACTCTACACCGGTTGCTTTGCAGATACCGGAAGGCTCTTATACCGTAGTTTGCCGGAAAGGAAAGATCAGCGAACAAGGATTAGGTACATTGTCCGGCGGACAGATACAGGTACCTGCCGAGTCGGCTTTGATCTTGTATAAGTAATATATACCAGTTGGTATAGAAAGCCCGTTCCAACATGACGATGGAAACGGGCTTTCTTTATTCTTTCTCTTTCCTGTTTTTCGTTTATTTACCTACAGCAGTCCTCACATGGAAAACGGAACTGCGTCTTTTTTGTGGTTTTATTTACTTATTTACAAGTATACAAACCAAGTATACACCCTGTAAATCCGCCTGCTTTGTGAGTACTGAGATGAGTAGCGTCTACAGATTCCGCTACGGGTATCCAGTGATCCCGTTCTGTGGCCATATGGAAACTATACGAGCCGGCTACTCCGTCGACTTTCAGATGAACCGGAATTTGAGCCTTCTCTACTGGATAGTAGCCTGCCTCCTGAGCTACTCCATCTACTACACTTGTTACTTTTACTGCCGGAGAACCATTACGCAGGGTCTGGGTGAAAGCGATCAGGTTCTTTTCGTTCTGGTAGCATACAATCCCCGCTTCTTCCTTTTCGTTCTGAGGTTTGAAGTCTATTTCCACAGAAAAAGAAAATGATGTATGTTGTTGCCTGCGCCCGATAAAGGCAGGAGAAGTAACTTCGGTAATGCGCCTCTCAGAAGGGGTGAGGTGCAATTCTCCCTGTCCGGTCTGCCACCATCCCTCTTCGGGAGTACGGATAAATATCCATTCCTGATCCAGGGTCGGAGAGGTGAAGGGATCGGTCCAGGTAAAATTTCCGGTAAACGGAGTATAGCTTATTCCCGTAGTATCGGGTTTCCAGTGGGGGGCAGAAACCACCGTAGGCAAGGCTTTCCCGTGTTTCAGGATCACAGGAACATCGTTTTTCCATTCCACAGGTAAGAGGAAAGTCTCTCTGCCTGTGTTGTACATATCTCCCTGGTAGGGGCGGCATCCCAGGAAAACAGCATACCAGTCTCCCGCGTGAGTTTGCACCAGATCGGCATGTCCTACACTGGTTACCTTTTCCGGACGATCTTCCGGCAAGTCACGCTGAGTCAGGATCGGATTCTCTTTGACAGGGGTATAGGGTCCTTTTACATGGTCTGCCGTGAAGATCACTTCCGAATGATCAGGACCTGTGCCTCCTTCGGCAGCCATCAGGTAATAGGTTCCGTTTATTTTATAGATATGCGGACCTTCGATCCAGATCGGCTTCTTGCTCTTGTCTACTCCACCGTCTATCAGCAAGGTACGTTCTCCGAAAGTCTCATCTGTTTCCGGATCGTACTCGTGCAGCCAGATAGCCCGGTGTCCGTCGTATTCTGCCTCTCCGGCGGGGCCATCGTTGTGGATAATATATGCTTTTCCATCCTCATCAAAGAAAAAGGCCGGATCTATTCCTCTTACCCCGGGTAGCAGGATCGGATCGCTCCAGGACTGTGCATGCGGATCTTTGCATTTGACAACGAAATTGCCGATCCCGTCTACACAGGTGGTGATCATATAAAAAGTCTGGTCCTGTTCGTTATAAGAGATATCCGGCGCATAGATACCACCACTGAGACGGATATTATCCAGTTGTAACTGGGAAGGCCGGTTCAGTACATGCCCGATCTGTTGCCAATGTACCAGATCCCTGCTGTGCAGGATGGGCACTCCGGGATAATAGGAGAAAGAAGAATGTACCATGTAATAGTCTTCTCCTTTCCGGCAGATACTCGGATCGGGATAAAAACCACTGACGATCGGATTGAAGAATTCTGTGTGAGGATCTATGGCCTTTTCGAACCATTCATCCATTCCCTGATAGATGACCGAACGGAAAACGGCTTGCTGGTGACCGGAAGGTGTACAGCCGCAGATCAGGACCCACACAAGTCCGTACACTGAAAAAAGAACGTTACGTGTTTTCATGAGTTGTATGTTTACAATAATAGAATGTCACAAAAATACACCACTTCTTTGCATGACGCCTGGAAACATGTAACAGGATGTTTGCTCCGGGTTACATCGGCTGTTCTTTGTATTCGGTCGGTGACATTCCGTAAAATTCCCTGAATGAACTGGAGAAGTGAGACAGGTTGGAGAAACCTGTAGCATAGGCAACTTCCGAAACAGTCAGGTTTTTCTCCGTCAGGAGAGCGGCAGCTTGTTTGAGACGGATGGTACGGATAAAATCACGGGCCGACTGATGGGTAAGCTCTTTTAACTTCCGGTGCATATGTACACGACTGATCCCGACATTCGCCGCCAGCATTTCCACGTTGAGTGCCGGATCGGAGAGATGGGTATTGATGGTATGCATCACCTTCTCCATCAGCACTTCATCTGCCGAACGCATCTGTATTTTAGTAATCTTCTCTTCTGTCTGTTGCTCACCGGTAAATTTCCCTTTGAGCCGCTCCCGGTTGCTGATCAGGTTCCGTATGGTGGAGATCAGCATCTCCATACGGAAAGGTTTGGTCAGGTAGGCATCGGCTCCGCTTTCCAATCCCTGCATATGATCTTCCTGCATGGTCTTTGCTGTCAGCATGATGACAGGTATATGGTTGATGTTGGTATGTTGTTTCACTTTGCGGCAAAGGGAGAGACCATCTAAGCGAGGCATCATCACGTCGGTGACGATCAGATCCGGTTGTTCTTTCAGGGCTATCTCCCATGCTTCCTGTCCGTCCGTACATTCCAGTATGCGGAAATCAGTGTGTAACTCTTTCCGTATATACTGACGGATCTCGTCATCGTCCTCTGCTACCAATATGCGGTAACGGGTTCTGGATTTGATCTTCTTTTCCTCCTCTTCCTCTCTTTCTGTCAGGTGGGGGCGAGGAAGGGATACATCCGTATGTTCCCGAGGCAGAGAGAGGGGTAACAATTCGTCCGGTTGCTGCAATTCTTCGCTTCTGAGATGATCACTACCTAAGGGCAGACGCATGATGAAGCGGCTTCCCGGGCCGTCTTCCCGGTTTTCCGCCCGCAAGGTACCGTGATGCAGGAGTACCAGCGAACGACTCAGGTGCAGTCCGATGCCTGTTCCGAAATTGGACAGTGTGATATCGTTGTTGATCTGATAGAATCGTTCGAATATCTCCTCTATCTTATCTGTATCGATCCCGATGCCACTGTCGGAAACTGTGATCTCAAAATAGTTTCTCAAAGCTCTTCTGGCGGTTTCATCTTTGCCGGTAGAGAGGTGTATGTGGATACTCCCTCCTTTGGGAGTATATTTGAACGCGTTGGATAAGATATTCATCAGCACTTTATCAAAATTGTTCAGGTCTATCCATACTTTCAGTTCCGGGGTCGGATGAATGAACCGGAACTCTATCTGGTTCTTAACCGCCTGGTAATCGAAAGCCTGCATCAGGTCATGAATAAATCCCACCATGTCTGTTTCCCGGAATTTCAATCGCATTTGTCCTTTATCTAATTTGCGTATATCCATCAGCTGGTTGATCAGGCGCAGGATACGTTGCGCGTTCCGGTAGATCATCAGGTAGGTAGAGGTCTTCTCCGATTGTTCGGAAATCAGTTTCTCCAACGGGTGAATGATAAGTGTCATCGGGGTGCGTATCTCGTGAGAGATATTGATAAAGAATTGAAGTTTGGCTTCGTTGACCTGTTGCAGGTGTTCCCAGCGCAGGATCTCTTGTTTGTGACGGATGCGTGTCAGGATATACATCGCGATAAAGTAGAGGATGGTCGCGGTCAGCAGGAACCATATCAGATGCGCCCACCACGTCAGGTACCAGGGAGGGAGGATGGTGACACGGAAACTTCGTATGTCCGAGAAATTCTCCTGATCATAGGCCTGCACATGAAAAGAGTATCTGCCGTGATTCAGGTTGTTGAAAGTCAGCCGGTGGGCTCCGGGTGGGATCAGCATCCAGTCCTTGCCCAGTTCGTCGATCCGGTAACGGTAGCGGATTCGTTCGGGGTTGACATATTCCATGACCGAAAACTCCATACTGAAAGAATGATCCCGGGCTTGCAGGGTAAAACGATCCGATTCCAGAACGGAATGATAGGTAATGATATGTTTCCCCGATTTGTCTCCCTGAGTAATGGGATGATCTGCCAGGTAGAACTCTGTTAGATTCACTTTTAGTTCTTTCTGGTATTCATGAATATCCTGTGGATAAAAGGCAGTGATGCCATTGATGCCGCCAAAATATATTTTTCCTGTATGGTCTTTGAATACAGCCCCCCGGGTAAATTCATTTCCCTGGATGCCATCCCCCGCGTAATAGTTGATGAAGTTTCCCTCCCTGACCACAAACTTCGCCAGTCCCAGGTGGGTACTGATCCAGAGGTTCTCCTGATCGTCTTCCACTATCCCGCAGATCACTTCATTGGGCAGTCCGTCTGCGGTGGTATAGTGCCGGAACGTTTCGGTCGTCTTGTCAAAGCAGATCAGTCCTTCCGTAGTACCGATCCAGATCGTTCCGTTCTTTGCTTCCAGCATATAGTATACCACACGTCCGGGCAACAGATTGTTTACCCCTTTGTAGTTGATGAAATTCTGTGTATCCGGCTGGAAATACGCGAGCCCTTTGTAGGTCCCTATCCACAACAATCCTTCCCGGTCCGGGAGGATGCAACTGATCCAGTCGTTGGGAAGCAGGTTCAGGCTCCAGTCATTATCGTCATTGCGGGAAGATTCGTAAGTCGTTATAGCCAACGTCGGCAGGTTGAGCTTATGCAATCCTGCGCCATACGTCCCGATCCACAGGTTTTTATTGCTGTCTTCGGTGATCCAGGAGATCTTCTCATGGGCGGTAGTCTGTCCCGATGAAACAAAAGGAACATAGCGACACCTGCCGGTGCGTTTATCCACCTGTGCCAGTCCGTGGAAATAGGAACCGACCCACAACCGGTGGTCCGAATCTTCGTAAATAGTCATGATCGTACCGGGCATGGAAGTCGCATCAGACGGGTCCCGGTTGAAATGCTTTAATGTATTTCCTTCTTCATCAATGGCATACAACCCGTCGTTGTCCGTACCTACCCAGATTGTTCCCTCTTTGTCGCGAAAGATAGACATCACACTACCCGATCCGATGCTGTTGCGCCCCAGTGATTTATAGCCATAATACTGAAACTTATGCAGGTCGTCCGGTATCATCATCACCCCTTTCTGGAAGATTCCCAGCCAGAGATTGCCGTCTTTATCCTCGATCAGCGAATGTACCTTCGCTTTCGAAAAATCAAAAGGAGCCAGGATCATCTCACTCTCTTCAATGCTGTTTTTTCCGAGATCATATATTTTCAGTCCTTCTCCGTCGGTCCCGACAAACAGACGTCCCTGCTGATCTTTCAGCAGGGTGCGGATGCTCAGGGAAAGTCCATGGTGATAAGGGACCGTTACAAAAGCCGGGTCAGCACCCGTTGTGTCCGACTGGCGGAGTATGAAAAGCCCCCCTGTCAGTGTTCCGGCCAGTATATTCCCTTCTTCGTCTTCACAGAGAGCCGATACTTCATCGTAACCTCTGTTGCGGGAAATCGTAAACGCTTGCAGATCATCTGTCTCAGGGGAGTAGCGGAACAACCCTTTATCTTCCGTAGCAATCCAGAGAAACCCGGCCGAATCTTCAAATATTACATTGATGTAATTGCTTTGTATACGCTCTGTCAGTTCATATTCTACCTGGAAATCATGTTCCGTCCTGCCATTTTTCAGTGAAAGGATACCTTGCCCGGAAGTGGTGATCCAGAGATCTCCGTTGTGCCGTTCGACAATGGAAGTTATGTGCGGATCGATCCGTCCGTCGGGTCGGGCGATAGAGATGTCGTAAAACCGGTCGGTAGCTCTGTCATACCGTTGCAGTCCGTTGATGCAACCGATCCAGAAACGGTCGCGGCTATCTTCAAAGAGGGTACGGACGTAGTTGTTCTTCAGGGTATGATTCACAGCGGGATGATGCCGGTAGATCGTAAAGCGATTGCCATCGAATTTATTCAATCCGTTTTCCGTAGCTATCCAGATGAAACCTTTGTTGTCCTGATAGATCTGATTGACCAGGCTGTTGGATAATTCTTTATCCGGAGAATAGAATTTACCGGTCTGTCCAAGTAGCCGATGAACCGGCCAGGCTATCAGGGAAAAGATCAGGATACATATCAGTCGTGTTCTCGTGTCAGACGGTTTAATAATACTGACAAAGATACTATTTTTATCTGTCCGGTCGGGCCGGAGCCGATGCTTTTTTTGTTGCGGGCTGGCAAAAAAATAAAAAAGAAGATGTTCCGCGGGATCTTCCGTATCAGTTATCTGCCGGAAATATCGCGGCTTATTCCGGTGTTGGCTGTATCCGGAAACGGGGTAATCTCAGAGGTATGTAACGTGTGGAAAAAAACTCAGAAACCTGTCCCAGGGGAGTCGCCAGAGAAAATGTAACGTACAGCAAAATTATTGTAACCGAAATGCAACCGTATGTAACCCATCATCAACCCTCTGTTACGATTATATAAAATAAGTTCGGTAAGAACTGTTATGTTTGCATAACTGAAAATCTATAAAAGTTAATACCTTAAAAAACTAAGAATATGAAGACATAGTTTACTCTCTCTTTGTATCTGCCGTTCTTCTTCTTTATTATACAGGCAGATCTTGTTCACATCCAATCAAATACAGAGAAAGCTGAAAGGCATGGTACAGGATCACCTGCGAAGATGTCCGGAGCGCATCCTGTATTTTACAAACATTATTAATTAAAACCCCAGAGATTATTTATGAAAAGCACTATTCATTATCCCAGGCTGTTGGGTCTGATGGTTATGTTCTGTCTGGTGCCTTTGTGGGTTCACGCGCAGACCATTGCTGTGACAGGAGTGGTCAAAGATGCTTTTGACGAACCTATTATCGGCGCAAGTGTAGTTGAGGATGGGACCGGCAACGGTACCATTACGGATTTTGACGGAAATTTCAAACTGAATGTATCTTCAAATGCTAAACTGAACATCTCTTTTATAGGGTATGTCTCCCAAACCCTTCCGGTAGATGGAAAAAGAAGTTTTACTGTGGTGATGAGAGAAGATACCAAAGTATTGGATGAAGTGGTGGTTGTCGGTTACGGACAGATGAAGCGAAGCGACCTCACCGGAGCGGTGGTTTCCGTATCCAGCGACGCGATCCAGAAAACGGTTACTACTTCCATCGACCAGGTACTGCAAGGTAGAGCAGCAGGGGTACAGGTACAGCAAAACTCCGGTCTTCCCGGGGGGAGTACTTCCATCCGTATCCGTGGGGTGAGTTCGCTGAACGCTTCCAACGAACCTATCTTTGTGATCGACGGTGTGATCATCGACGGGTCTACCGGATCGGGGACCGAGAATGCTCTCTCTTCCATCAATCCTTCCGATATCCTTTCGATGGACATCCTGAAAGATGCTTCGGCTACCGCTATCTACGGGGCGCGCGCGGCAAACGGGGTGATCCTGATCACTACCAAAAGAGGTTCTAAGGGAGAAGCTAACATTACGTACGACGGATATATCGGCTGGCAGCAGATGCCCAAGAAACTGCCGATGATGAACTTGCAGGAATATGCTATTCATAAGAATGACCGGGCCGAACTGGGTATTGTAGAGTGGGACAACTACTTTGTGCGCCCTGATCTGTTGGGTAAAGGCACCGACTGGCAGGATGAAATGTTCAGTACAGTGTTGATGCACAGTCACAACATCTCTGTGATAGGAGGTACCGAAAAGAATACATACGCCTTGGGCGCAGGTTATCTGAATCAGGATGGTATCGCGGTAGGTTCCGGCTTCAAACGTCTGACACTGAGAGGTAGTTTTGATTCGGAAGTAAAGAAATACCTGAAAATGGGGGTGAGTTTCGCCTTCAGCAATTCGGAACAGGAGGTCACTGTATCCGACGAATCCCTGATCAAAGTAGCCCTGAAGCAGACACCCAATGTGGCGGTGAAGAATGCCGATGGCAACTACGACGGTCCGGACACCGATGAGTATGTGCAGAACAACCCGGTGGGGCTGGCGATGATCAAGGAGAATCGGAACGAAAAGACAGGTATCCGCGCCAATACGTATGCCGAAGCCACTCTGATGAAAGGGCTTACCTATAAAACTGAATTGTCTTTCGATTACGGCATAACCAATGTCTATCAGTTCGATCCCTCTTACGAATTCGGTGCCATTACCAATGAGACCCGCAAAGGAACACAATCCAAATCGTACAGTAAGTTCTGGAGCTGGAGGAATATTGTGAATTACAACCAAACGATAGGTCTACACAATGTCAATGTCATGCTGGGACAGGAAATGCAGAAATCCCAATGGGAGTATCTGGCAGGGTCCCGTACGGGCTACCTGACCAATGGGGCCACTGACCTCAACATGGGAGATGCCACGCAAGCCACCAACAGCGGAAGCAGCAGTGCCAGTTCCATTCTCTCTTATTTCGGACGCGCGTTCTATTCGTTCGATGACAAGTACCTGCTGACTGCCACTTTGCGTTACGACGGCTCTTCCAAGTTCCACAAAGACAATCGCTGGGGATGGTTCCCGTCGGCCGCTCTGGCCTGGAAAGTCTCCAACGAATCGTTCCTTGCGGATCATCCGGTGATCAACAACCTGAAACTCCGTCTGGGTTGGGGTACAGTAGGTAATCAGAATGTATCTAACTATGCCTATACTTCTACCTATGCTGCCGTAGCTACCAACTGGGGTACCGGGCTTCTGGCAAGCAATACCGCCAATGAACAGCTGAAATGGGAAACTACCTATTCCAGTAATGTCGGTGTGGATCTGAATATGTTCCAGAACCGCGTAGAGTTCATAGCTGACTTTTATCACAAAAAGACAAAGAACCTGTTGCTTCAACTGCCGCTTCCCGGATATGTGGGGACCGAAGGGCAGGGATCCACTTCCGCGCCGTGGTACAACATCGGATCTCTTCAGAACCGGGGGATAGAACTGACGTTAAATACCATCAATATAGGTAAGAAAGGTTTCCAGTGGAGAACGAATCTGGTGTTCTCTCTGAACCGCAACAAAGTACTTTCTTTAGATACAGAATCCAGTCTGATCAATAAAAGCATTCAGGAAGGATCTGACATCACTGTATTGACACGTACGGCGGTAGGAAAGCCCATCGGCCAGTTCTATGGTTATAAAGTGATCGGACGTTTTGAGAACGCTACCGATTTCTATTATAAAGATTCCAACGGCAACATACAGCAGGTTCCTATTCCTAAAGATATGGAGATCAGTGAAAGCGGTATATGGATCGGAGACTATATCTTCGAAGATGTGAACGGCGACGGTGTCATTACGGAAGAGGACTGTACCTATATCGGAAATCCCGAACCTAAGTTTACGTATGGCATCGGTAATACCTTCTCTTACAAAGGCATTGATCTGACCATTTACCTGACAGGATCTTATGGCAATGATGTGGTGAATTACAACCGTCGCTGGCTGGAGAATCCGCGTGAGAATACCAACCTGTTGAGAAAAGCCACCCGGTATGCCAAACTGGGACTGATTGATGCGAACGGACCGAACGATTTCAGGAACGTACAGATCATTGGAGGCGACGCGGATATGCCCCGTATCGGCGCTTCTTCCGCTTCTTCTGCTTCCAATTATCGTTTCAGCGATAAATTTATAGAAGACGGGTCTTACCTGCGCATCCAGAATATCTCCGTCGGATATACGTTGCCGCGCAAATGGATAAGCCGGGTCGGATTGCAGAACCTGCGCGTATATGCCAACCTGCAGAATGTATATACATTTACCAAATACTCCGGATATGATCCGGAGGTAGGAGCTGAAAATCAGGATGCTCTGATGAGTGGGATTGATAACTTCCGTTATCCGACACCACGTATCTATACATTTGGATTGAATGTGACCTTCTAAATCAAGAGAAAGATATGAAAACAAGAAAACTGATATATACACTGGCTGTAGCCGTTGTGACAG
>Ga0192241_10125_pt1 | contig 42391 bp, 42 predicted proteins | sample Koala_Koa27_I3_FD_131239 | JGI IMG/M metagenome (GOLD analysis project Ga0192241, IMG submission 131239) | Enriched cells from koala feces incubated with labeled cellulose particles, San Francisco Zoo, California, United States - Koala_Koa2-7_I3 ... | reverse complement strand
AGGTCACGAGTTCAATCCTCGTCAACAGCTCTGAAAAACAGCCACTTACAAAATAAAGTAAGTGGCTGTTTTTCATTTATTCCTACTTCTGAGGCTCCTTTCTGGCCGTTGGTTCTACCCATTGTTCCCCCCGTTTTTCGGTTAAACACACAAATGATATTGCATTGCTTTTAAATCTGTAAAGCAATGAATATTAGCATTAAGCCTGTTCTGAGAACAGACAAAATCAAAAAAAGCAATTGCGCTCCTATCCACATCCGTTTCACCCAAAACCGTCAAAAGAAACATATAGCAACAGGCATTTCCATCAATGTAGATGATTGGGATTCTGGAAGCCAGCGTATTACCTCCAAAACAGATGAGGGTAGGCTATTTCAGTTTCAAATAGATTCCACCATGCAAGAATATTATAAGAAAGCAAAGCGACTGGAAGCCCTCGACATGGAAGTTACGCTCGATTCGCTTATTGACACCAACAGCCGTAAAGCACCTAATCAAACCGTTTCCGATTACTTTGGCAGATTGATAGCAGACTTTAAGAGATCGGGCAAACTCAATACCGCATCCAAGTATATTTTCTGCCTTTCTTCGCTCAACAAATTCTATTTCTCGATCGGACGGGATGATTTTTCCGCCAGGGGAATATAGATTTCGGCCAACCGGTTTTCAGGGGCGACCGTTGCCGGATGGCTCAGGTAAACGATATACGGTTCCGATGCGGCTAAAGAATAATTTCCCGCCGGGAGCCAATAATCGAATATAGCTTTATACAATTCTTTCAAGCGTGCGGGATCACCCTTATGGGTAAAAATAGCATACCGTCCTTCGGGTAACACTGCGGCCAGGACGTGTGGGTTTTCCGCCTGCGGTTCCCGGGTACTCAGGGAAGGCAGAAATACCCCGCCGCAAATCACTTCAATGGATTCCGTTGAATCACTCAAAAGCCGTTTCATCAGGCCATACGTATACAGTTTCTGCCATTGAGCCGATCCTTCAGCCGGTTGGCGGAGAAAAATGACGTTTCGTGCCGCCACCCGACAGATCCGGGGTACGATCGCCCCGTGGAATTTTTCGTGGTAAAAAGAAACCTTAAAAGCCTTGGGCGGGATGCCGAAGTATTTTTTGAAGGCCCTCGAGAGAGCCTGTTCACTGCTGTAAGCGGTTCGAAGGGCCAATTCGCCCAGACTAAGGGCCGATTCCTGGAGCTGACGGGCGACAAACTCCAACCGTAACCGTTGTACATATCCGGCGAGCGACTCTCCGATGATCGAACGGAATATCCGGTGGAAATGAAACGGTGAAATATGGGCAATCGCTGCTAATGTTTTCAGGTCGGCCTGCTGTGAGAGATTTTGCCTGATGTATTCCAATACCCGGTTGATGGATTTGTAGTATTGGTGCTGGGTATCTTCTTTTCGCGCCCACCGCTTCAGGTGCGGATACTGCATCCGCATACTGGCCAGGTAGTAATCGCGGGAGTGAGGTTCCACAAAATTGGCGCATAGCCGGAGCATCTCTTCCATCGTCACCTCCTGTGTAAACTGTCCGTTCCGGTAACAATACACGCAATACTCTTCAATATGACTTCCATCCGCGCCGGTTCCGTACATATCCGGTTTATGGAGGGGCATCCCACAGCTTTGGCACACGCATTTTTTCATACCGGAACAAAACTAATAAGAGCGAAATGAAGTATTCCGCCCTTATAAAAAAACTTAAGCCTGCCAGCGTTTGAGCGTGGGGAAAAACTGTTTCATTTGTTCCCGTGCCTGATCGGGCGTCATTTTCTGCTCGGAATCTTTGTTGAAATCGTCGAGGTATTGGAGACATTCTTCGATCATTTGATCCATCGTCACGTCCGAAGTGAACGCTCCGTCCGCAAAACAATACTGACAGTAATCGGAGTTTACCGATCCATCGGCGTTCTTACCATAATGGTCATCGGTTAACGGCATCCCGCAGCTCTGACAAAATACTTGTTCCTGTTTTTCCATAACAATTGTTTTTTAAAGAGGTTAATCGTTTACAAATGTACGGATTCCTGAGAGGCGGTACTTATCAATTATTGCGGAAAAGCAAGCGTATACAATTTTCGTCCAGTATTCTACTTAATGCACCCGATTTATGTAAGTCAAGATAAAAATTTCACCCGCTAAGCAACATTTTCTATTTTACCCAGAATACGGTTACTTTAAACTCGTAATCGTCCCTGATTTCCAGTTCTGCTAATGATGAATCCTGAATATAAAATATAATTTTTCCTCTGTTGTCTCTCGAAATCTCAAATCCCATGTTTACAGTATAAAATTCATTTTCATTTCGGTCATAGTCTGTAACCAGATAGGGCAGATTGCATAAAACCTCGATTTCTCTGCCGTCCACAATTTTGGTGATGTAAACACCGGCTGAAACCGCACCTCCGTGTTCATAAATATACTCGTCGATGTAATCGAAACTTACCACGGCCTCCATTCGTTCCGTAACAGCATTCCACTTCCATTGATGGGGTTCTACAGTAAAGAAACGGTTTTCCATATCCGCTCCAACCTCATAATAATGTTTATCCTCGCAAGATGAGAACAAAGCAGACATCAGTATTAAGAGCATAGCTCCAGTCTATAATAAATTCTTTTTCATATTCTTAAAATTAAAAGTTATTGATTTCTCCTTTCTGTATACAAAAACCGCGCATTTCCGTTTCAACGGAAATACACGGTCAAAGTTACAAATCTTTGCCTATAAAGTATTAACCTCGCATTAAATCATACAGTTCGACGATACCGGCCAGTTTCCCGGCTTCGTCCACTACGATCAGCGAGTGGATTTTATGGCGGTGCATGATCTCCTCGGCATCGGTGATGCGGTCTTTGACGGTGATGATCTTCGGCGTACGGGTCATGATCTGCTCGACCGGGATATCGAAAAAGCGGTTGCTGTATTTCTGCATGGCCCGGCGCACATCGCCGTCGGTGACCAGGCCGAGTATCCGCTCCTGTTCCATGATGATCGCAACGCCCAGACGCGCGTCGCTGATGCGGATGATCACATCTCCCAGTTTCATGTCGGCGGGGACTACCGGCAGATCGTTTTTGCGCATCACATCGCCTACTTTTGTGAGGAGTCGCCGTCCGAGGGAGCCTCCGGGGTGGAAACGGGCGTAGTCCTCCGATTTGAAACCGCGTTCGTTCATCAGGGCGATAGCCAAGGCGTCACCCATGACCAGCATCGCAGTGGTCGAGGTCGTCGGGGCAAGGCTCAGGGGGCATGCTTCGTCGTCGACGGCTACATTAAGGTGAAAACGGGAGTTTTTGGCAAGCGTCGATTCCGGTCTTCCGGTCATCGCAATGACTGTGTTTCCGTTGTTTTGAAGATAGGGAATGAGTTTGAGCACCTCGTCGGTTTGGCCGGAGTTGGACATGGCCAGCACCACATCTTCTTTTTCTATCATACCCAAGTCGCCGTGGTAGGCTTCTCCGGGGTGCATGAAGAAGGACGATGTACCGGTACTGGCCAGTGTAGCGGCGATTTTTTTGCCGATGATGCCGGATTTACCCATTCCGGTGACGATGACTTTCCCTTTTGCCCGAAGCATGGCTTTTACGGCTTCGTCGAAGTCGGGGGTGAGCAGGTTGGCGAGCTTAGCGATGGCTTCGGCTTCCAACCTGAATGTTTGTCGAGCGCTTTCTTGTATGGTCATTTCTGTTCTGTTTTTGTATTTCCGAGCAAATTCCGAGGCTGCCCGTAAAAAGTTTTTGGGGCGCCTTTTTTCAAAAAGGTGCGATTTGCGGCGCTTTCTAAAAGCGCCAGTTCCAGCCGGTAGCGACCCGGTAGGGCGCGTTGGCCAATCGTCAAAAGCGATTTGCAAATGGTATATTGATCAGCGCGTCTAGCTTCCGGCTACCCATCAACCATTAGATTGGTTAAGCGGATGGGCAAATCGCCGGCGCGGGGGACCAATAAATCCGAGCGAAGCGAGTAACCAGTCTGCGTAATCCAGTACCGAGGAAGCGGTATCGACGGAACCGTACCGACTACAGCAATGAAACGATAACCTGCTCCAGATCTTCGAGCCTAAGCGAATTTGCCGCGTCGCTCATCGCCTTATCCGGCTCGGGGTGCACTTCGAGAAACCACCCATTGGCTCCAAACGCTTTAGCGGCCCGTGCCATGGCCGGTACAAACTCGCGGTTTCCGGAGGTGATCCCTCCCCCGCCGCCGGGCCGTTGTACCGAATGAGTACAGTCCATCACTACGCGCGGCGTAATTTCGAGCATATCCGGAATATTCCGGAAGTCCACGACCAGGTTATTATACCCGAACATATTTCCGCGCTCGGTAAGCCAGACTTTTTCATTCCCGCTTTCGCGTACTTTTTGCACGGGATAGGCCATGTCTTTGCCGGAGAGGAACTGGGCTTTTTTGATATTGACTGTTTTGCCGGTTTTGGCGGCGGCCACGAGCAGGTCGGTCTGTCGGCAGAGGAAGGCCGGAATCTGTATAACATCGACCACTTTACCGACCGGTTCGGCCTGATAGCACTCGTGTATATCGGTGAGTAACGGTAGTTTATAGCGTGACTTAATATCGCCAAGCATCCGTAGTCCCAGTTCCAACCCCGGTCCGCGGAAGGAGTTGATCGATGTGCGGTTGGCTTTGTCGAACGAGGCTTTAAAAATAATATCGACGCCGTATTTTTCTTTTAGGCGCACCAGTTCGGCGGCCACTTCGTCCAGAAGCCGTGCATTTTCGATGACGCACGGGCCGGCTATAAACACCGGATTAGCCGGATTTTTCATCATGTTCGTATTTTATATCCGTGTAAATTTAGCGATTTATTCGGGAGATATCTACGGGTCACTGTGGGGTTTATTTTAACTTAAAACAACCTGTTTCTGAGTCAACTGGTTACGGTTCAGTGGTTTTTGAAGATTTTTCTTTTTTGTTGGATTTCTTTGAATCGGGGGTTTTAGGGCATGTCCGGGTGAGGCTTGCGGGTATTCTTATGAATTATTTTTCTTAATTTTGGGTTCCGGCGGCGGTGCAGCCGCCTTTTTCGAATGAAAGTATGCGTAAGAAATTGAACAGTGAACTGGGGCGTGTAACGCCTGAGCAGTATACGGAGATGGCCAAAGTGCCTGTGTTGGTGGTGGCGGATAATGTGCGGAGTTTGCATAATGTGGGGGCTTTGTTCCGCACCTGCGACGCGTTTGGTATGGAGGCGGTTTATTTGTGCGGGATTACGGCCCAGCCGCCTAATAAGGAGATTCATAAGACTGCGCTGGGGGCGGAGAATAGTGTTCCGTGGCGGTTTTTTGCTGACGGGGTTGATGCTGTTTCGGAGTTGAAGGCGGCGGGTTATACGTTGTTGGCTGTGGAGCAGACCGAAGGGGCTGTTAGGTTGGATGATTGGCGTGCGGAGGTTGGGAAACGGTATGCTTTGGTTTTTGGGAACGAGGTGAAGGGGGTTTCGCAGTCGATTGTGGATTTATGCGATGGTGCGGTGGAGATTCCGCAGATTGGGACGAAACATTCGTTGAATGTTTCTGTTTCGGCCGGTGTTGTTTTGTGGGAGTTTTTCAAGCAGTTGCGCTGACGCGCTTTTTGATGCTGTCCGAGCAAACTCCAGCACAAAAGTTTTCGGTGTCGCCTTTTACAACCGATGCCAAGCCGAGAGCAGAGCCAAGCTTGCTTGAAGCTCTGCCGAGGCGCGAAGGAGGAGCCCCGAAGGGGAACCTAAAGGCGACGATTGCGCCGCTTCTAAAGCGTAAGTTCCAGGCGGTATCGACCCGGCAGGGCGCGGGGGCCAATCGTCAAAAGCCATTTGCGAATGGAGAATAAAGCGTAGCGAAAAGTATCCGGCTTACGATTAACAATAAAAAGGGTAACACGTTCCGGCAAATCGCCAGCGCGGGGGCCAATAAATCCGAGCGAGGCACGAGCGAGCCAAACTTATTTGTAACGGGCGGAACGCCCGAAGCGATTAATACCGTTTTTTACGAGCTAATTGCGAGTGCTGATTTTTCAAACCTGTAAAATTCGGGACTTTGCGTGCTTGCAATACGTGAATAGCTTAAAAGTTTTATATTTGCAATGAAATATCGCGCAGATATGCGCACGACATATATTAAAGAGTGACACTCTTTGATCCGTCCGTCTAAAATTTGCAACCCGTTTTATGAACGGGATTTTTTGGCCGAGATCGAAGTTGCCTACTCAAAGTTTGCTATTGGCATTATCAGTGCCTTTAGAAGCTTTGGGCGTGGGGCAGTCTTCGGTCAGAGGTAAGCAAAGCCTAGACGGACGGGACTGTTTCCACGTCTTTTTTATTTAGGGACGGTGTAAGTGAATTTTAAAAAAGGCCATCTTATTAAATTAAACACGCCGTTATTGACAGAAAGTTCCTCCGGAAATCCGTTGTATCTGAAATTTATTATATTTGCAGGGAAATACCGCGCCAACAGGCGTATTACATATTAAAAGAGTGACAACTCTTTGATCTGTCTATCTGAAATTTGCAACCCGGATTCACGAACAGGGTCAAAGTTGCCTACTCGGAGTTTGCTATTGGCATTATCAGTGCTTTTAGTGGCTTCGGGCGTGGGGCAGTCTTTGTTCGTGGGTTTGCAAAGCCTAGATAGACAGGACTGTTTCCACGTCCTTTTTTTATTTAAGGACGGTAATAATAAACCTAAAAACACCGTCTGATGGACACCGAATTAATCTATGAAATGTGGAGATTGGAGGATATGATGCTGCTCTTTGCCAGTCTCTGCTTGTATTTTTTCCCGCTGGTGTTCGGGTTACTTGCTAATGACGATCCATTGGATTTTAAAACTGTATTCCTGGATATATACGCAAAGAAATGCCATTACTCAATACAAACCCTCCGATTACCTGGCCGCAAGCTGGCAAATCATCGATAATTCCGCATTTGAAGATATTTTCCCGGATCCGTCGTGCGCCTGGGTGATGGAACCCTCCGGAACCCTCCACGAATATAAAAACACCAAAACGGACACTTCCTCCTCCGTAAAAATTGACTGGCATGACCTAACCATCTATGCCCTCCGCTCTGTCATCCGGGAACAGGGCTATGAAAATGCGATCCTCGACCATACCTTTTACTCGGCCGAAGGCCACACCCAAATAGGCATAGCGGTCTACACCTTCGTTCATGGCGAAAGAAAAGTGATCCTGCACAGAAAAGGAATCGCGGATAAGGAATTAAATATCCGGTGAACCGTCGATCATAAAAAGGCATAAAAAAACGAGAGAGGGAACCATCTCAGTAACCTCTCTCGCCGGGGTTTTCACCCCAAAACTACTAACCCAAACTTAAATAAATGAAGAAACCTTGTTGTATGTTCATCTACATAACGAGATGTAGTGAACAATTATTGTGTTTCAACAATTTATTAACAATTTTCATACCAATTCTGTCTTATGACATATTTTTTTAGCTTTTTGTACTATCTTTTCTCTATTATAAAGATAAAACAAAAGAGGGACAACCTATGTTATCCCTCCTTTAAGAAAATATTAAATCCACTGCTCTACCGAAAGTCAATGATTTCAACGCCCGGATATTTTGTCGGGTCAAACAGAAATGTGTCCCTCGTGACCGGCACATTGGCAGTGATTTTTGATACGTTGATTACCAAATCATTACCATACTCATTTATCCGGTAGATCAACCGCACCGGCATCCCCTGAGCATCGGCATACAACGTGACCTTGCTATATCCCATATCGTTCGATTTAGGAGTGAGTTCGATCTGCGAAGTGCTTTTGCCATTGACTGTTACCGTGCCCTTAAAGTTAGAATTAAAATCCCGCTCGTACAGCGAAAATATCCGTGTCGGATTGGCGAACAGCCGTGTATCATTCGGATCGGGCGTCTCGATGATCACCTCATCGTTCGATTCGGAATAGGTATACCCGTTCCGCCCGTCGAAAAAGATCTCAGAATCATATACATCCAGGTAATATTTATCTCCGCTGACGATCAGAAAGCCGTCCAGATCCTGGAATTCGCCCTGCATCGTAGCGGTAAATTCGATCGAATAACTGTTGTATCCGTTGAAAGTCGCCCCCATCTTCCGCAGGATCTCCTGCGACCGTTCGTCGGCACGCACCGCGAATACCGGAAGCAGCAGCAGACCTGTTAAAATTATTTTTTTCATATTCATACAGCGTAAACCTTATTCTATTATTGTATAAGTTATTAACATCCATTGAAAGTTTTATTAACAAAACAGATGTAGTTTATTGACATCCATTCCATGGATCACCCAGCCGCCTTTGGGTGATTCCGCGGACCTTTGCACGGAGAAAAGGAAATACCGTTTAATGGAAACTATCCATCTGCGCCAGCAAATGGTCCAGCTGCAACAGATCGGTAATCTTCACCTCCCTCGGCTTGCTTCCCTGCGCACGACCGACGATCCCGGCCGCTTCCAGTTGGTCCATAATCCGCCCTGCCCGGTTGTACCCGATGGCAAACTTACGCTGGATCAACGAGGTGGACCCCTGTTGTTCGGTTACGACCAATTTTGCCGCCTCCTCGAACAGCCCGTCCCGTTTGGACAACGCGTCCGAATCTACGCCGCCGCCTTCGCTCTCCGGAGCGTAATCCGGCAGTTCATAAGCGTCCGTATATCCCCGCTGATTGCTGATGTATTCCATGATCCGTTCGCTCTCCGGCGTATCCATAAACGCACATTGTACACGGGTGATCTCACCGCCGGTCTGCACGAGCATATCTCCGCGGCCGATCAACTGTTCGGCTCCCGGATGGTCGAGAATCGTCCGCGAATTCATCATCGAAGTCACCCGGAAGGCGATACGGGCCGGAATATTGGACTTAATTAATCCGGTAATCACATCTGCCGTAGGCCGTTGAGTAGCGATGATGAGGTGTATCCCGACCGCCCGCGCCAACTGCGCGATACGGGCCAGCGGCGTCTCGATCTCCCGCCCCGCCGTCACCAGCAGGTCGGCATACTCGTCGATCACTACCACAATATAAGGCAGATAACGATGCCCCTTGTTCGGGTTCAAACGACGTGCCGCAAATTTGGCATTGTATTCTTTCAGGTTACGTACCCCGGCATTCTTCAATAAATCGTACCGCGAATCCATCTCGATACAAAGCGAATTCAGCGTGTAGACCACTTTCTGGGTATCCGTGATAATGGCCTCTTCCTCGCTTGACATCTTCGCCAGAAAATGACGTTCGAGCTGAGCGTAAACCGTAAGTTCCACTTTCTTCGGATCGACCATCACGAATTTCAACTCCGAAGGATGTTTTTTATACAGCAACGAAGTGATGATAGCGTTCAATCCCACCGATTTACCCTGCCCGGTCGCCCCTGCCACGAGTAAGTGGGGCATTTTAGCCAGGTCGATCGTATAACATTCGTTCTGGATCGTGCGGCCAAGCACCACAGGAAGATCAAAATCCGCATCCTGGAACTTCTTCGACTTGATCACCGAATACATCGATACGATCTGCTTATTCTTATTCGGCACTTCAATCCCGATCGTTCCCTTGCCCGGAATCGGGGCGATAATACGAATACCCAAGGCAGCCAGGCTCAGGGCGATATCATTTTCCAGGTTTTTAATCTTGGAAATCCGTACTCCCGGCGCCGGAATAATCTCGTAAAGCGTGACGGTAGGTCCGACAGTCGCCTCGATCTTATCGATCCTGATCCCGAAATTTTCGAGTGTAGTTTCGATCTTATTTTTATTCTCCCGAAGTTCCGTATCGCTCACACTGACCGGAATATGATGGTCCTCCAACAACTCGACCGGCGGTTTCTGGTAACTGGAAAGCTCCAGTGTATGGTCGTAAAAACCCACATCCACCATATCGTCCGGCAACAGTTCTTCTTCCTTAGCCACCCGCACGGTAAAATTCTCACCCATCCGTATCGGCTGGCCCTCCTCGCCCGAAGCACCATCGACCGACTCTCCGACCAAGGGAGTGCCCACTGAACCAGTCAGCGAAGCATCCGCCGGATAATCCTGTGGAGCGCCGGTAAGGGCGATCTGAGAACCGTTTCCATAATCCGATACGGCTTGTCCTTCCGGATATGCTCCCTGTCCGGGAACCGCAACATCAACCGGCGGAACAACCGGATAATTTACCGGGGCAACCACCCGCACGTCCATTTCCGAATACAATTCCTCTTCCTCCGCAACCGACGCACCTTCCACCTCGTCCAGTACATCGAGTACATCGTCCATATCCTTGATAATCTCCCGGATAATAAACCCGTCCGCATCGGTCACTTCCCGGTAACGCATCCCGTCCTCCCGCTTATCGGTCAACGGCAAGCGCGGTTTTTCCTGTGTCACCACCCGGTCCTCTTCCTGCCCGACGGTACGCACCACGAAATCGTCGTCGTCATCCGGCAGGTCTGTCACACGACGGATTACCGAAGGTGAAGGCGGCACAATCGGAGCAATCGGCTCGACCGAATCGTCCTCATAACTGAAGTCATAATCGACAACCGGTTTCAGTTTCCGCTGAGAAACTTCCGCATCATCCGCAGCCGAAACATCCCCCTCGTCGAAAAACTCAGCTTTGCGCCGTTTGGAAAATATACGGCTGAAAAATCCTGGGGCCGGAACAATTTCCCCGTCTTCCAACAACTCTTCGTCCTCCTCCGGTTCATCCACCGGAACCCGCCCACGTAAAGGCATAACCGGAATAATCTCTTCCTCCTCTTCAACCACCTCATCTTCCTCTTCCTCGTCCACTAACAACCGCGCTTCCCGCTGATGATGAATATACTCCGTCACATTTTTACCCACAGTAACAGTCTTATCAGCCACTCCCTGTCCCACTTTATTGAGTAAAGCAATGGTACTCCGGTTAATATAAACCGCCAAAAATACAATCAGTACGATCAACAGCAAAGCCGTCCCATAAGAGAGGTATGAATTGATCCAGTCCGCAATATAAATACCGTGCGCACCGCCCAGTCCCGTTCCGAAAGTCCCCGGCCCGTCACCGAATAACCCGATATAGCCCAAGGTCACCGACCCGAGGATCATAGCCATCAGACAGATAGATACCAGTTTATTAAACATGACAGGTTTAAAGCGAAGAATCCGCAAAGACAATACCATCAGCACAATCGGAATCAACAGCCCGAATACCCCGAAAGCATCCGCCACCAACCAGTTTCCGATCTTCACCCCAAGCCTACCGCCCCGGTTTGCCACCTCCATCCACGCCGAATCTGCAAAAGGCAGCATGGAAATCGCCTGATCCGCTTTCCAGTTGAAAAAATAGGAAAAAACAGAAAGGAAAATATAAAGTGAAACAAACAAAGCCGAAAACCCAAGGATCCACCGCTGGGTAGTCCGGTCTTTCGGTTTGGTTTTCGCTTTCCCCCTCCCCGCGGCACGAGGCTTAGCAGCCGGCTTACGCACAGAAGCCGCCCGTGGTTTGGGCTTAGTATTTTTAACAGGACTCATACGTTTTCAACAACAAAAATTTCATTTTTCACCTCGCCGGGCCAAAATCATCTGCCCACGCTCCTCCAACCGCCGACGGTAATGCTCATCTCCACTACAAAAATAGGAATAAACCGGAAAAAACGACCCATCAGCCAATTCCCCCCGCTCCGACAATACGTCTTTCACGCGAGCGGCGATAGCCGGAGCCGGATCGACAAGCGTAACATCCCGATCTCCAATCACTTTCAAAAGCACATCCGTCAAAAACGGATAATGCGTACACCCCAAAACCAGGTGATCCGCCCCCCGTTCCAACAAAGGCTCCACAGTCCGACGCACAGCCAACTCCGCCTCCAAAGAATTCTCCAACCCCGCCTCAATCAATTCCACAAAACCTTCCCCACTCGAAGAAAGTATAGTAACATCCCCGGAAAACCGCTCAGCAGTCTCCAAAAAAAGTCCACCCCGAAGCGTCGCCGCCGTAGCCAGGATAGCAATAATTCCCGACCGCGATTGCCGCGCCGCCGGCTTAACCGCCGGTTCCATCCCCACAAAAGGAATAGAATAAGAAGAGCGCAAATAAGAAATAGCCGCCGCTGTAGCCGTATTACAAGCCACAACAACCATTTTTACCCCTCTTTCCACCAAAAACCGCACAACCCGATCCGCCAAAAAAATAACGTCCTCCACAGACCGCCCGCCATAAGGACAATTCCCCCCATCCCCATAATATATAACAGACTCACAAGGCAAAGCAGCCACGATCTCTTTAAAAACCGATAGCCCCCCAAATCCTGAGTCAAAAACCCCTATAGGCAAGTTATTCATAGCAAAATTCTGAACTGCGACTTTTTAAAAAGTCGCCCAAAATCGTCGCTTTTTATAAAAAGCGACACCAAAAATTTTTCTGCTTGTGTTTGCAGGGATAAAACCCCTTCGGGGTTCCTTTTAGTTGTAAACCGTCCTGCGCTCAAGCAAGCTTGGCTCCAGACGGTTCACAACTAAAAGAATTCGCTAAAGCGAATTTTTATCCCTGAAATACTACTCCGACAAGGCACCTTCTGAACTACGTCCCATCACCGCACTCCCATAATCAGCCCTCATCCCTTCAAATGTAATCCAAAACCCATATCCACAATTCTTCTAAACATTCCTCCCCGAACTACTTTGCTCGGCTTGCTCGGCTTTGCTTCGGCCTTGCATGGCTTGTATGGTCAGCAGGAGCGCACAGTTGCGAATTGTTATCGATTCGCGCCGGAAGTCCCACGTAGTGGGATTTTTCGGATGTTTTGATTTTGTGTTGAAAGCTTGCTTTCAAAAGCAAAATCGAAGCATCTGAAAAACCACAGGCAACGCCTGTGGCCGGCGCGCCCGTCAGCCATGCGATCCGGAGGATCGCCCAAAAGTTTTTGGGGCGCCTTTTTTTTTAAAAAGGCGCGATTTGCGGCGCTTTCTAAAAGCGCCAGTTCCAGGCGGTTATCCGAGCTTTTCTTTAATCCAGTTTCGTGCGTTGACGAATGCTTCGATCCATGGGGTTATCTCATCCTGTTTTCGGTCTTCGGGGTAGTATGCCCAGTTCCATGGTTTCATGGAGCGTTCCAGGTGCGGCATGATGGCCAGGTGCCGTCCGTTTCTGGAGCTTATGGCGGCGGCGTTGTAGTCGCTTCCGTTGGGGTTGCACGGGTACTGGTCGTATGCATATTTTGCGGGGATACTGTAGTGATCCTCGTTGTATGGGAGGTGGAATTTTCCTTCTCCGTGAGCTACCCATATTCCCAGTGTTGATCCGGCGAGTGATTTCAGGAATACCGAATCATTTTCCTGAATGGTTACGCTGGTGAAATTGGACTCAAATTTATGGCTGTCGTTGTGGAGCATTTTTGGTTTTTTCTCGTCTTCGGGGCAGATCAACTCTAACTCCTGCATGAGTTGACATCCGTTACAGATTCCTAAAGATAGGGTGTCTTCCCGTTTGTAGAAATTATCCAGAGCTTGTTTGGCCTTGGGGCTGTATTTTAGTGCTCCGGCCCATCCTTTTGCGGAACCCAGAACATCGGAGTTGGAGAAACCGCCTACGAAAACGATGAGGTTTACATCTTCCAGTGTTTCTCTTCCGCTCATCAGGTCTGTCGAGTGTACATCTTTTACGTCGAAACCGGCGAGGTACATAGCATACGCGGTTTCGCGTTCGCACTGACATCCTTTTTCGCGGATGACCGCCGCTTTTATTCCGCTTTTTGTTTTGCGGTCGGGGTCGAGTCCAAACTGGGCGAATTTTCCGGTAAACGATTCGGGGAACTGGAAGTTGAATTCCTGCTTTTTGTAGTTCTCGTAGCGTTTTTTGGCTTGTTCTTCCCCGCTTTGTTTGCGATCCAACAGGTACGATGTTTTGTACCAGGTATCACGCAGGTCGTTGTTATTAAACTGGAGTGATTGTCCGTTATTTGTCAGGGTGAACCGGCGTTCGAAATTGACATCTCCGAGTACGGCGGCGTTTACTCCGGCGGCTTTTAATTTTTCCACGGCAGCTTCTCCGTCGGCAACTTGAAGGACGATAGACGGTTTTTCGCTGAACAGGGCTTTTACCGTATCCTTTTCACCGAGTACACTTAGATCGAGGTTCATACCTGACTTGTTATCGGCGAAAGTCATTTCGAGCAGCGCGGTAATCAGTCCGCCGGCTGAAATATCGTGACCCGCTAGCACTTTCTGCTCGTTGATCAGGCTTTGCACCGCGGCGAATGCTTTTTTGAAGTATTCGGCATCGGTAACGGTCGGTACCGCTCCTCCGATTTTGTTGACGATCTGACCGAAGCTGCTTCCGCCTAATTTGAACCCGTCTTTGGCAAAATCGACGTATACGATCTGGCTTTTTTGTTTTTTTAGCGCGGGTGAAATCGATTTTTTAATGTCGCTGACTTCCCCGGCGGAGGTAACAATAACGGTTCCGGGAGCGTATACCTGTTGTCCGTCCGGATATTTCTGGGTCATGGACATCGAGTCCTTCCCGGTCGGGATGTTGATTCCCAATTGCAGTGCGAAGTCGCGTGCGGCTTCCACGGCGGCATACAGGCGGGCGTTTTCGCCTTCGTTCTTGGCGGGCCACATCCAGTTGGCGCTCAGTGAAATGCTGGGCAGTCCTCCTTCGATGGGCGTAAAGACGATATTGGTGAGCGATTCGGCGATCGACAGCACGGAACCTTTCGGCGCATCGACCAGTGCGGCTCCGGCGGCGTGTCCGAGTGCGGTCGCCATTCCTTTTTCGCCTTTGTAATCCAGCGCAACCACGGCACAGTTATTCAACGGCACCTGCACGCTTCCCGTGCACTGCTGCATGGCTACCCGTCCGGTTACCGAACGGTCGACCTTGTTGGTCAGCCAGTCTTTACAGGCTACGGCTTCCAGTTGCAGGATGTTTTCGATGTATTTATTGATTTCCGATTGCGAATATACCGGAGCGGCGTATTGTTCGTTGATCGTTCTATCAGTCAGCACGGTACGCGGCGAATTGCCGAACATGTATTCGAGTTTCCAGTCGATCGGTTTTTCGCCCGTTTTGTTATCGACGAAAGTGAACTGCATATCGCCCGTCGCTTCGCCGATTACATACATCGGAGCGCGTTCCCGGTCGGCGATTTTTTTCAGGTGGTCGATATCTTCCTCTTTCATTACAAGGCCCATCCGTTCCTGCGACTCGTTGCCTACGATTTCCTTGGCCGAAAGCGTCGGGTCGCCGATCGGCAGTTTGTCCAGTTCGATCCGTCCGCCGGTGTCTTCCACCAGTTCGGAGAGGCAGTTCAGGTGTCCGCCCGCTCCGTGGTCATGGATCGATACGATCGGATTACGGTCTTCTTCCGACACGGCACGGATCGCATTATAGGCCCGTTTCTGCATTTCCGGATTGGAACGCTGGATGGCGTTCAGCTCGATGGCGTTGGCATATTCGCCCGTGGCCACCGACGACACGGCACCACCGCCCATCCCGATACGGTAATTGTCCCCGCCGAGCAGGACGATTTTATCGCCTTTTGCCACTTTATCTTTCAGGCTGTCCGATTTTTTACCATACCCGATCCCTCCGGCGAGCATGATCACTTTATCGAAGCCGAATTTCTTCCCGTTTTCGAAGTGCTCGAAGGTTTGCAGGCTTCCGCATAAGAGCGGCTGTCCGAATTTATTCCCGAAGTCCGAAGCCCCGTTGGAGGCTTTGATCAGGATATCTTCCGGTGTCTGGTACAGCCACGGACGTTCCCCGGTCGCTTTTTCCCATTCCCGTCCGCCTTCCAAGCGCGGATAAGCCGTCATATAGACCGCTGTCCCGGCCATCGGGAACGCGCCTTTGCCTCCGGCGATCCGGTCACGGATTTCTCCGCCCGATCCGGTCGCCGCGCCGTTGAACGGTTCGACGGTAGTCGGAAAGTTATGGGTTTCGGCTTTGATCGAGATTACCGATTCAAAGTCTTTGGTCTCGTAGAAATCCGGTTTATCGTGGGTTGCCGGAGCGAACTGCTCAACCACCGGTCCTTGCAGAAACGCGCAGTTGTCTTTATAAGCCGACACCACCCGATTGGGGTTAGCCGCCGTTGTTTCCTTAATCATGCCGAACAGCGAATTCGGCTTTTCTTCTCCGTCAATAACAAATTTACCGCCGAAGATTTTATGGCGGCAGTGTTCCGAATTGACCTGCGAAAAACCGAACACTTCCGAGTCGGTCAGTTTACGGCCCATTTTAGCGCTCACTTCTTCCAGGTAAGCGATCTCTTCGTCGCTCAACGCCAGGCCTTCTTGTTTGTTGTATGCGTGCAGATCATCGATAGTTACGATCGGATCCGGTTGTTTGTCGATGGTAAAAATATGCTGGTCCAGCCCGTTGTACATCCGCTGGAGCATTTTATCGTGGGGAGCATCGAGGCTGTCGGCCGTAAAAAATTCTTCGATCCGACGGATGCCTTCCACACCCATATTCTGGGTAATCTCCACGGCATTGGTACTCCATGGAGTAACCATTTCACGCCGCGGACCGATGAAGTATCCGTCGAGGGTGTCGCCTTCAGCGGGGCGTTTGCCTTCGAAGAGCCATTCCAGGCGTTCCAGTTCTTCGTCGGAAAAGGGTTTTGTGGTATCGACCGCGTAGAGAGTCTGCGGATTTTCTTTTGTAGCCTCTCCGCTGTCAGGCCCCTTGAAAAACAGTATCATCTGCTATTTTCTGGTTTAGGATTGTATGCTCAGATCAGTAAAAACACTGTCGGTTTTTATATGGGTGCAAAGTTAACTTAAATTGGTCAATCGGTGAAATTTTAAGCCTTTCAATTATGAACAATCCGGCGATTTATTTGCTTCCGGAATCGACTTTGGTAAAACGTGGGAAGGAGTGGTTATATTTCTTTGGGAAGTGTTTTTTATCGTTCAACTCAACCCCGGAATCAGCCTGCCGGGCACCGCGTGGCCACAGACTTCAGGCTCGGTTTGCCCGGATTTACCGCCCGTGCATACAGGCAGCCGCCCGTTCCGGGCGAATCGGCCGCCGGGGACAGATGCATTCCTCAGGATGTGACGAATCCATTTACGTATCTTCCAGATATAACAGGTTTGGAATGCGCTTTTAAAAAAAGCCACAAACCGTAGCTTTCTGTAAAGCGGCATCAAAAATTTTAATAAAAGACTACCCCATTCCCCAACATTGCCTTTCCGGGATCATTCCCCGGCAGTTACAAAAACATCCGCTGTCCGTATTCGGAAGGGTTGAGTTCGCGCAGCACCCGGCACGGATTCCCGACCGCAATTACATTGGCCGGAATATCTTTACTCACCACACTCCCTGCCCCGATCACCGCATTATCCCCGATCGTCACATGAGGCAATACAATACTCCCTCCCCCGATCCACACGTTATTGCCGATCCGGATCGTCCCGCCAAACTCCTGCCCGGAATACCTCAACACCGGATCGGTAGGATGATAAGCCGCATAAAGCTGGACCTTAGGAGCGAGCATCACATTATCGCCGATCATCACCGGCCCGCAATCCAAAATGACGCAATCGAAATTGGCCATAAAATTCCGCCCGAGGTGAATATTCACCCCGTAATCACAATAAAACGGAGCCTAGATAAACACATCGTCACAAGAAGTCCTCCCCAGAATCTCCGCCAGCAAAGCCCGCTGCTCCGCCGAGGCCCCGCCTTCGGTCCGTTGATTGTAGCGGTCCAGCAGCCGGCGAACCCGTTCCCGGCATTCCGTTAAATACGGGTCTTCCGGCCGATAAGCTTCCCCGGCAATCATTTTATCCCATTCGGTTTTCATATCTGTTTCATTATTTAATGACAAAAGAAGCCGCAACCGGATTATGGTCGCTCACCCGAAACCCCAGGTCAACCGCTTCGACACGCAAACACTCCACCCCCGGTGAATGCAGGAAAAAGTCGAGCGTGGTACGGGCGGTGGACACGGTCAAAGGTTCATAAAGATACCGGTTGCTATGTATATGAGGATCGTAATCGAACTCCCATCCCGCCGGAAAAAAACCGTCCGGGATAGCCAGCGGAGTAAAGTATGGATTCCTGCGTTCCTCCTTCGAAGGCGTATATCCAGGCGGATACTGGTTCCAGTCCCCGCCCAAAACAGCCGAAACTGCGCCGTTTTCGGAACACAAAAACTCACGCATCCAACCCATTTCCTGACCGCGCATCCCACGGGTATCGTAGGCCGTATTGTGGGTATTGCCGATAAATACATCCTTTCCCCCGGAACCGGTGAACGAAAGGCCCATCAAACAGCTTTTCAGGTGGAACAGCCGTACCGGAAACCCATAACCGCCCGGATACCGATACCGCACCACTTCTCGTGGTCTGATTTTGGAAAAAACCGCCAATCCGGCTTCCACACGTCCCACCGGAGAGTGCAGGGGGACAGGCGCAAACGCCGATTTATAATTATAGCAGAAAAACGCATGGTAATCCGGGAGCAAGGATTGAAAGAAGGTAAACTGATCGGTATAATAACTCCGCCGGGAATGACGGTCCACCTCCTGCAATAGAATAATATCGGCGTCGGACGCGCTCAGGAATTGCCCGATACGCGCCAGGTTTTCTTCGGCCCGTACCGGGGAGGTTTGTACCTGTTTCCCCCCGTCCATAAAAAAATCCATATCGTACCCCAACCCGGCATAGCCGATGTTCCAGGTTAAAACGCGAATCGTATCCGGCAAACATTGTCCCGGTAAGGAATCGGAGTAAACCAACTCCCGCGACGCCGGTTTCCATTCGTTTATCCATACCGCTGAGAACCCTGCCAGCAGGAGAAAAATCGCCCCTGCTATAATCCACAGTCCGATATGGAGAAACCGTTTCATCTCATTTTCCGATAACCTGAAGTACTTTGTCTTCAATCGATTCCGGACTGATATAGCTCAAACAGCGGTAATCTCCATGGATACAGGGCGTGTTCCCAAAAACCGAGCACGGCCGGCAGGGATGATCGGTCTGCACGGCCAGTTCAACCGACTGCCCCCATCCCATAAACCCGGCATAAGGATGCGTGGCTCCCCAGATAGAGACCACCGGCACACCATACAAGGAGGCCATATGCATGGCCGCAGAATCCATGCTGACCATACAATCCAGGTTGGAAATCAGGTCCAGTTCTTCCGACAGGCCCATTTTTCCGACAGCCGAAAAGGTGTTCGGGTAGTTGGCCGCCCATTCATCCGCAACCGCTTGTTCTTTCGGACCCCCGCCGAAGATAAAAAGTCTGACGTTTTCGTTTTTGCTCAGTCCTTTTACTGCCGCCTCCATCCGCTCGACCGGGTAAACTTTGCCTTTATGCTGTGCAAAAGGAGCGATCCCGACCCATTTCCCGGTTTTTATACCGGCCCTTTCGGTGATCGCGGCAGGAACCGGATGAACGGTCCGCTCGGCGGCCGCGGGGAGGGAGACCGGATATCCGATCTGACCCAGCACATCGGCATACCGTTCGATGGTCGATTCCAACGGCCGCATGACTTTATCGATAAAGGTGGTAAGGGCTTTTTTTTCCGCCCGTCCTTTATCGATCACAGCCACCCGCTTACCGGACAACCGGAATAAAGTCCGCACCGTTTTGGTGCGCAGTACATCGTGGAAATCCGCTACAGCATCGACTTTATATTGTTTACCGATATTCCGCCACAAACGCAGCAGTCCGGTTACGCCTTTGTGTTTTCCTTTTTTATCGAACGGCACTAATTCAATATCCGGAATATGGCGGAAAAAAGCCTGAAAAAAAGGGGTGGTAAGTATCGTAATTCGTACATCGGGATATGCTTCCCGCAGGGCTGATACGACGGGGACGGTCATCGCGACGTCGCCCATGGCCCCTAACCGTATAATAAGAATTCGTTTCATACCCAATTTTGCATCATCATTTCTATACCAAATTCATAACGGCAACGGACTCTTCCCGGCCGCTTCTGAAAATACGGATCCATGAACAGGCACTCCGTTTTCTTAAGACCGAAATAGCTTCGGAACACTTCCGTTAAGATTCCGCCATAAAATACTTATTCCAGGCGAATGGCTTTCGCCTGGAAGGTTTGTTGTTTTTTTAAACAGGTTGGCTCCCGAATTTTATTCGGGAGCCTGGTTTCGGTTCGCTGTTTTCGGGAAGAGTCTGAGGACTCTATCCGAGAAAGGTTATTTTTTTCCGTATAATACAGGATTGAGGTTCGGATCGTTATACATTTTCATCTGCTTATAGACTTTCATGTATTTTTCCCCGGCCTGGATATCGGCCAGCAGTTCATCGATCGCCGTGGAGAGATCGACCTGCTGTTCCAACAGCACATCGAGTTTTTTCCGGCACGCCACGCGGTGTTCATCGCTGACGTCCGTGCGAAGGGTTTCCTGCCGCATGTGGTAGATTTTCAGCGCGAGGATCGAGAGGCGGTCAATGGCCCACGCCGGACTTTCGGTATTGATTTTAGCGTCCGGTTTTACGGCAACATCTTTGTATTTATCCAGGAAATAGCTATCGATATACTCCACCATATCCGTTCTTTCCTGATTGGAAGCGTCGATGCGGCGTTTGAGCAGTACACACTCTGCCGGATCGATGTCCGGTTCCCGGATAATATCCTCGAAGTGCCACTGCACGGTATCGATCCAGTTTTTTAGGTACAGCAGATGTTCGATCTGTCCCGGTGCGTAGGGGTTATCGATCGGGTGGTTGATCTCGTCGTATTTGTGGTATTCCAGGATCGATTGATCGAAGACTCCGTTTGCCAGGGCGCTGAAACTTTTCATGATCTGTTTTTTTGTGAATTTGTTTTAACAAATATAGAAAAAGACTATCGGATAAGAAAAGAAAATGATAGCAAATACGGTATCCTGTGATTTTTCGGTTCTTCACGCTCGATTTCCGGCCATACGATCAGGGATTCCGAATCAAAACGATATCGTCGATCCACGCACCGGCATCCGCCTGCCCTTCGGCATAAAATCCGATCTCGACACGGCCCTGCGAAACATATACCTCATCGAGTTGAATCGCTTCCCAGTTTAGATTCTCTTTGTCGACGGATAATTCATATTTTTCACCCCGGCTGACCGCATACATAGAAAGCTTGTCGAATCCACCCGTATTTTTGATCATCGCCGACAGGGAATAATACCCATCCGCCAGTTCGACATAGGGAGAGGAAGTAATGGTTTGGGATACTCTCCGTTTGAAATCCGTGATATCGCTTATTTGCATACATTTTTCTCCGATGACGATCCTTCTGTCCGATTCCGTGTTGAATCGGTTCAGCACCGGGGACAATGAGTCGTTTATCGCCACTCGATTGCCTTCGATAATTTCGGTTTTCCAACCCAGCAAATCCTCCTGAGGGGGTTTGACCGGATTCGGGATAAGCCTGCGGTCGGCTTCGAAACTGCCGTTTTTCACGTAGTTGTTGTCTTCGGCGACCTTCCACTCGCCGGTTTTCTCATGGAGGTACCAGGCGCTCAAAGAATTGAAGTAGGGAACCTCTCCTTCGAAAGAGAGAGGAAACCACTGGTTATACCCCCATCCGTTGCCCGCAAAATCGGCCCACCGGTCCCCGCAATAAATAACCGTTTCCTGCAGCGTGCCTTTGAGCGTATAGAAGAATCCCGTCTGGGTAACGTGCGCGAAATCGTCTTCGCATCCGGGCATCACCAGCATCTCGTTGGCCGGCAGATACGGTCCCCGGACATCGTCCGATACCAGGTAGTAGGCAAACGAAGAATCCCACCCATACAGGTCTGAGGCGCACATGTAGTATTTACCCCGGTATTTAAACATACAGTTGCCTTCCCGACCCTCCCCCCTTATATATTTCCGTGCAGTCCAACAGATCGACCCCGTTTTCGGTCAGGCCGATCTGTGAAACGAAAATCCGGTTTCTTCCGTTCGGCCGGGAATAAACCAAGTAAGACTCCCCGGTATCTGGATCGGTAAAGACCGTCTGGTCGCCCGTTCCGGATGATCCGATCCACTGTTCCATATTCAACAGCCGGTGGTTGGTAAATTCCTTTACGGGCGAATCGGACACCGCGATCAGGACATGGCCGTTAAACTGAATAAACAAAGCATACAGTTCCGCATCGGGGAGAAATGCCACTCCTATGCGGCCCATCCATCCTATATGCCCGTTTTTTTCTGCTTCCTGCCGGGTCAGCACATCCCCTTCGAAGGTCCAGTCCACCAGGTCTTCGGAACTGTAACAGGTTACCGAAAGGAAGGTGCATCGGTCGTACTCCTTGACCGGATCGGCGCGGTACAGTTCCGCCTCTTTATAATGCACCCCGTACCAATAATATTTTTCCCGACCGGTCCGGGGATCGGTAAAGCGGAACACTCCGCCTCCCTGACTATAAATCGGTTGGCCGTCACCGGTATCCCAAAAAATATCGTTCGTAATTTTTTTGAATCCGGAGCAAATTCCGTCCGAAGAAGCGCAACCGGCAAATAGAGCGCACAGGGCTGCAAGAAAGAGGTGTCTGGTTTTTAAAATCATAGAGCGTAGTGTATTTAAGTCGGTTTTCTTTACAACACCCGGATGAGCATCATCCCGTCCCGCAGCGGCAGGATCACATTCTCCACCCTCGGATCTTCCTGCACCATACGGTTAAAGGCCAGTATGTTTTGGGTGTGCCGGTCATTGCGAGCGACATCGTCCAGTATTTTCCCGTACCACAGCACATTATCGGCCAATATGTACGATCCGCTCCGGACTAATCCCCGATCCAGCAACATCCGGTAATAGTCCGTATACTCCCGTTTATCCCCGTCTATAAACACCAGATCGAAGACCAGTCCCAGCTCCGGGGCCTTTTCGAGCGCCGAACCGATATGCTGTTTAATGAGATGACCGCATCCGCTTTTCTTAAAAAAAGCAGCGGCCAGATCTTCCAGTTCATCGTCCACTTCAAACGTATGCAGCTTCCCGTCCGGCGACAGCCCTTTGGCCAGACAGAGAGCCGAATAGCCGGTAAACGTTCCGATTTCGAGAATGTACCGGGGCCGGATCATCCGCGAGAGCATTTCCAACGTTTTGCCCTGTACCCTGCCGGATATCATGCGGGGAGAAATAACCCGCAGATGGGTCTGCCGATCCAACTCCGTGAGCAAGGATTCTTCCGGTGTGGTATGGGCCTGGACATATCGTTCTATTTCCCGATCCAACATTTTGTTTACAATTTTTCAGAAATACCCACCAATCTTCTTTTAATTTATTACTTTTACAACACAAAGCAAAGGCATTCCCTGCGCTTCCGGCGCACGGTTCCCTCCGCCTCCGCTTTTTATTGTTTAGGGTAAACCACCCTGCAAAAGAACAGGAACAAACCTAATAATCATTATTGAAATGACAAAAAAAGCATCAATCCCCTGGTGGAAAAAATCGGCAAACCGGCATCGGCATTCACCAAAGCTGACCTGGTCCGTTACGTGGAACAGGAGGAGATCCGGATGGTGAATTTTATGTATCCTGCATCGGACGGACGGTTGAAAACCCTGAATTTCATTATTCCGGACGGTGAGTACCTCGACACGATCCTTACCTATGGAGAGCGGGTGGACGGATCGAGTCTCTTTCCGTTTATCGAAGCGGGCAGCAGCGACCTGTATGTCGTTCCCCGGATACGCACCGCTTTCATCGACCCGTTTGCCGAATTGCCGACGCTTTGTTTCCTCTGCTCCTATTTTGACAAGGACGGCAATCGTCTGCAAAGCGCGCCGGACTACACCCTTCAAAAAGCGACAGCGGTATTCCGCAACGTGACCGGCATGGAGTTCGAGGCGATGGGGGAACTGGAATATTATGTCATTGCGGATAATCAGCGGGGCTTCGCCGCCACCGACCAGAAAGGATACCACGAATCGGCTCCATTCGCCAAATTCAACGGATTCCGCGCCATGTGCATGAATTACATCGCCCTGATAGGCGGTGCGGTGAAGTACGGCCATTCGGAGGTCGGCAACTTTTCGCTCAACGGTAAAACGTATGAACAGAATGAAATCGAGTTTCTTCCAACGAACGCCAACGATGCAGCCGACCAGTTGGTGATGGCCAAATGGATCATCCGCAACCTGGCTTGGGAGTACGGACTGGACGTGACGTTCGCCCCCAAAATTACTGTCGGCAAAGCCGGTTCGGGCATGCATATCCATATGCGGATCCTAAAGGACGGCGTAAATCAGGTACTTCAGGGCAATTCCCTGTCGGCGACCGCCCGGCGGGCCATCGCCGGATTGATGGCTCTGGCCCCGTCGATCACCGCTTTCGGCAACGTCAACCCCTCATCATACCTCCGGTTGGTTCCCCATCAGGAAGCGCCGACGAGCGTGTGCTGGGGCGACCGAAACCGCTCGGTATTGGTTCGCGTCCCGTTGAGTTGGACCTCCGGCAAGGATATGTGCTCGCAGGTAAACCCGTTGGAGGCGCCGGTAAACGGAATTCCCGCCCGCAAACAGACGTTCGAGATGCGTTCACCGGATGCTTCGGCCGATGTATATCTCCTGCTGGCCGCTCTGGCCGTAGCCTGCCGGCATGGTCTGGAGATGCCCGACGCGTTGGAAACAGCGGAAAAGACGTATGTCGACGTCAATATCCACCAGACGGAGAACCAGGCAAAAATGGCGGAGCTGGATCACCTGCCGGACAGTTGCGCGGCCTCCGCCGTCCGTTTGCAGGAACAACGGGCCATCTACCAGCAGTACGATGTATTTACACCGGCCACCGTAGACGGTATCATCCGCATGCTCGAATCGTATGAAGACGCCGGTTTACGGGCAGAACTGGCAGCATATCCGGGCATGATGCAGGCGCTGGTCGACCGCTACTTCTATTGCGGATAACCCGATAAATCTGGTTAGATACGGCGGAAGCGGGTTTTCGGAAACGCTTCCGTTTTTTTATACTTTTATTTTCCCAAAAATAATTCCGGGTGGATACCGGCAGCGGAAAATCATTAGCTTTGCCCCCGGAAAAATAGAATACGACCGTGAAAAAAAGTTTATTGGCGCTGGCCTTTGGAACCCTCGCTTTGGGCATATCCGAATATGTGATGATGGGAATTCTGCCGTTTACGGCCTCGGATCTGTCGGTAACGATCGTGCAGTCCGGACACCTGATTTCGGCCTACGCGATCGGGGTATGTATCGGTGCGCCGCTCACGGTCATTGTGGCCCGCAAAAACCGCTCAAAACCATACTCTACGGCCTGGTCTGCATCATCGTATTGGGTAATGTACTGATGGCCCTGGCTCCGGGTTACGGCATGGCGCTCGGAGCGCGGTTTATTTCCGGATTACCTCACGGCGCTTATTTTGGGGTAGGTTCTATCGTAGCCGAACGAGTGGCCGATAAAGGAAAATCCGCGGCTGCCGTTGCCGCGATGGTTGCCGGGATGACCTTCGCCAACCTGATCGGCGTACCGCTCGGCACATTGGTGAGTAACCTATTGTCGTGGCGGTTGATTTTCTGGATTGTCTGTTTAATCGGTATCCTGGCGATCGTCTTTATCCGGTATTGGATCCCTTACCTTGAACCACTTCCCAACAACGGATTAAAAGGGCAGTTCCAATTCCTCAAAAAACCGCAGCCGTGGCTGATCCTCTTTGCCACGACGATGGCCAACACGGGTATCTTCTGCTGGTACAGCTACGTGAGTCCTTCGATGACCGATCTTTCGGGCTATCTGCCTCAACAATTGACCTGGATCATGGTACTCGCCGGATTCGGTATGGTGGTGGGTAATTACGTAGGGGGCCGGTTATCAGACCGTTTCACCCCCACCAAATTCGCTACGGCGGCTCAATTTACGGAATGCGGGGTACTCCTGGGCATTTTCCTGTTCGGTCACTTATCCGGCATCGCGCTGATCCTGCTTTTCTGCTGTACAATGGTCCTGTTCAGCCGCTCCGCTCCGGAACAACTGCTGATCCTTCAGAATTCCAGAGGAGGAGAGCTGATGGGCGCCTCCCTGATCCAGGTAGCGTTCAATCTGGGGAATGCTTTCGGCGCGTTCTTAGGCGGCGTGCCGCTCTCCCACGGCTACGGCTATCAGTATTCCGCCGCTATCGGGGTTCCTTTCGCATTCATGGGATTTATGCTGCTGTGGCGGTTCATCCACCGGTACAGCGCACCCAAAGCCGGAATGGCTTAAATCGGAGGTGTTACGAATCGTTCGACTCCCTGACCGACCGGCGCATATGAAGGATCGGAAAAGGTTTCCCGTACCCATCCACCGGATCACGTCCCACCACCTCGAACCCCATCCGCCGATAAAACCCGACCGCCTGATCATTCTGCTCATTCACATCCACCCGATCCGCGCCCATTCGTGCAACGGCAAACTGTAGCAGCCTCTGGCCCAAACCGTTCCCCCGCACATCCGGATGAACGAACAGTGTCTCTATTTCTCTCTCGTTTACACCGATAAACGACCGCGGAACCCCCTGGCTCCGGATGCAGAACAGCGTTGCCGACGGTAAATATTCCTCCCGGACAGCGTGCCGGAAAAACAAAATGTCCGGCTCGGTCAAAAACGAATGGGTCGCCCGCACAGCCGCTTCCCAAATTTCCGCCAGCACCGGCAGGTCAGCCGACTGAGCCGAAACCACGTCCGGGAAATCCGCGAACTCCGGTTTAACGATCTCGTAAAGCACCTTATCGACAAACCGTCCTTCTTTAAAAGCGGCTTTCTCCAGCACTCCGACCCTGCGGAACCCCGTTTTCTCCAGTACCCTTCCCGAAGCCGCATTAAAAGCGAAAATCCCGGCATACAGACGAACGATTTCCGTGTGGTTCCACACATAATCGATCAAATCTGCCATCACTCCGGCCACAATTCCCCGTCCCCAATACGGTTCGGCCAGCCAGTATCCCGTCTCCGCGCTGAAGCGTTCCACATCCGTATGGGGTTGGTAGCCCACCCCGCCGACAGCCTTTCCATCCACTTCGATCGCAAAATTGGTCACCGGCCGCATCTGTTCGCACATCGAAATAAAGTCTACCGCATCGCTTTCCGCGTAAGGGTACGGAAATCCGTCCCGCATATTGCGCCAGATGTTGATATTATTCGCACTCCGTGCCAGGTCAGCCGCATCAGACATCCTCCACGGACGAATCGTGTATGGTTCCCGTTTAATTTCCATAAAAAATAGTTCAGATCATTCCCAACTGCACGAACATATTCCGGTAAATTTCCGTTTTCTCGGCCAGCGGCTTGGGATAAGCCCTGGAAGAGGAAGGCATCCGGTAAAACCGCATCGGCCGCCCATCGAAAAGAAATTCCGAATACCCGCCGATTTTCGGTTCGGCACAGTCGATCATTTCCAACAGGGTATCGGTCGCTTTCTGTCCGGTAGTAACCAGAGCCTCACAATGAGGAATTTCAGCTAAAACAGCCTGCAGGTCGGCCGGCGTAACCACTTCCAGAAACGCATCGGAAGCATTGTCTTTCAACCGAATAATTTCATGTGCCGTATCCCCCAATGCGATCCCTTTCTCCCGGAGAAAGGCCACGATCCGCTCCCGGTCGAACGGTTTGCCGGCCGGCAGGATAAAATGTTCCCGGTCGTTGAAAAACGCAAGCCCGAATATCCGCCACATATCGTTGGTGAAGTTGGGGTAATAGAAATCCATCGACCACCTCTCCCGCTTGGGCGGAAAACTCCCCAGCATCAGCAGGCGGGCATGGGAAGGCAGAAAAAAACCAAGCGGATGCCGCTCTACCGGAAAATTCTCTTTCATAGCTGTTTACCGAATGATCATCCAAAAAATATAGCCCACATAAAGGGTGATAAAAAGCACCCCTTCGGTCCGGTCCAGCGCCGCCTTTTTAAAGGTATAGGCACAGACGAATAACAAGCCCGACGAGACGATCAGCGCCAGCATATCGACCGGAATAATATCACCCGGAGCCAACGGAGCCACCGTAGCGCTCACTCCCAGGACGAGGAATATATTAAAGATGTTGGACCCGATAATATTTCCGAGCGCCAGTCCGGGTTTCTTCTTCCAGGCCGCCACCACACTGGCAAACAATTCCGGCATGGAGGTCCCCCCGGCCAACAGGGTGACGGCGATCACCGATTCGCTCACCTCAAAGTACCTGGCGATCCGCAGGGCATTTTCCAGAAACAGGTTGCCGCCCCAAACGAGTCCGACCAACCCTCCGATAACCATCACCAGGGACAGCCACAGCTTGCGTGAGACGATCACAGGCGGTTTGACTTGTCGGGTCCTGCGCGGTCCCTGTGCGGAATAAATAGTGTACACCATAAAGATGACAAAAAAACCGAGCATCAACAGCCCTTCGGTCCGGCTGATTACATTGGCCGGCACATGGTCGATAATCGTGTCGGACGCCACGACAAACAGTACCGCCGCGGCCAGCACACCGAACGGAATGTCCTTTTTCAGGTTATCCCGGGTATACTTAAGCGGAATGATTAGCGCGGTGATTCCCAGGATCAAGAGCGTATTGAATAAGTTGGAGCCGACGACGTTCCCGACGGCCACATCGGCGTTACCCTTCAGGGCGGACATGAAACTGACGACAAACTCCGGCATCGAAGTTCCCATAGCCACTACGGTCAGCCCGACTACAAAATCCGAAACGCGCATCCGTTTGGCCAGGTCCGCCGCCCCCTCGGTGAGGTAATTGGCTCCCAAAAGGATCATGGCCAGACCGATAAGCAATAATACAACTGTCATAGAGGTAAATTCTAAACGATTTAGATGATATTCCCTAACAAAAATGATACAAATCCCCTCCGGACTATTCCCCGTAAACCGTGGCCACGATCCTACGTGCCCCGCCGTGGTTTCGGAACTCGCAAAGGTAGATCCCCTGCCAGGTTCCCAGGTTGAGCTGTCCGTCCGTAATCGGTATGGTCAGGTGAGGCCCGATCAGCGAAGCCTTCGCGTGGGCCGGCATATCGTCGGGTCCTTCCAGCGTGTGTTCGAAGTAGGGCTGTCGTTCGGGCACCACATGATCGAGGATCGCCGCCATATCGAGCCGAACATCGGGATCGGCATTTTCATTGATCGTCAGCGCCGCCGAGGTATGTTTGATAAACAGGTGGAGCAGTCCGGTCTTCGGAAGCTCCGGCAGCCGGGTCATAATTTCCCGGCTCACCAAGTGGCAACCGCGGGATTTCGGCGTTAAGGCAAATTCGTGCTGAATAAACATAAAATGACTGGTTGTTTACAATTTCAATCCGTAAAGGTAACATTTCCTGCGTCCGGATCAAAAGCCGATGTTATACGGTTGTTTGGGAAAATACACCGGTATTGGTTCCGCTATCCAATTATTAATATTTAAAAAACAAACTAAAAATACTGATTCTATTTTAGGAATGCACTCATGGAAACAGTAAGTGTTTCAACGAGCAATTTATTTTTAATAGATTCCCATTTTAATTATTGCAAAAGGAACGGGTTTCGACCTGGCCTCTTTTAATGATTATGTTTAACTTTGCTATAACTATCGAAAAATTATGAAGAAATCTTTTCTAGTCCTTTTGGCCCTGTTGATGAGCGCCTGCGGTACGGAGGCGATCCACATCGAGATACACAATCCGTCCGCTGCCGCGCGCAGCCACGAAACGGTGGAGATTGACTGGAGCAAAATTTCCCCGAGGCTCACGGGAGTTACCCCGGAAAATGTAATCGTAACGACTTCCGATCAACGCCAGATTCCTTCCCAAGTGATTTATACGGGCCAATCGGAGCCGCAGAGCCTGATTTTCCAGGTCTCCCTGCCGGGAGCGGAAAGCGCGATCTATACCATATCAACCGGACAGCGGGAAGATTACCCGGTACAGACCTATGGACGGTTCGTACCGGAACGATTGGATGATTACGCGTGGGAAAACAACCGGATCGCCTACCGGGCTTACGGTCCGGCGTTGAAAGACCCGCAAACTCCCGGTGTGGATGTGTGGGTGAAATCTACCCAACGGATGATCATAGACGATTGGTATGCCGGAGCCGACTACCACACCAACAAAGGCGAGGGCATGGACGCCTATAAAGTGGGGCAGACGCTCGGCGGCGGCGCGACCGCCCCTTATGCCGGCCAAAAGCTGTGGCTTCCGGGCAATTACATCACCCAACAGCGTCTGGACAACGGTCCGATCCGGACATCGGTCAAACTGACCTATGGCTCCTTCGATGCGGACGGTCAGGAAGTATCGCTGGAAAAAACGATCTCCCTGGACGCTAATTCCCATTTCAACCGGATTACGGAAACGTATACCGGTAATTGGGAGAACCTGACCATCGCCGCCGGCTTCGTATTGCACGATATTAAAGATATAACTACCGGAGCGGATTATATCGCCATTACGGAAGCCGTTTCCGATTCAAAGCAACCGGAAACGGACGGCGATATCTCACTGGGTATCATTTTGACCAGAAACGAGGGTTCGGCGGAGATCGACGGTCATCTCACGCTGTTATATACAGCTGTTAACGGAGAACCGTTTGAATACTGGAGCGGCTCGGGCTGGAGCCAGGCCGGGGTAACCGACAGCGGCGAATGGCTGAGCCGTTTGCTTCAAAAGCGGGAGCAAATCCTCGAACCGTTGCTTATTACGGTGCAATAAGGATTTATTTCAGTTCCGGATAAAACTATCTCCCCGGGTTTGTGCGTTATGTAAGAAAACGAGAGGCAATGCTTAATCAATGAAAAATTTCGCAGCGATAGATTTTGAGACCGCCAACAAGTACCGGGGCAGTGTATGTAGTGTCGGGGTGGTTGTGGTACGGGAGGGTGTGATTACGGATAAACTCTATCACCTGATCCGCCCGCGTCCCAACTTTTACAGCTACTGGTGTACCCGGATACACGGAATGACCGTCGAAGATACGGACCAGGCCCCGGATTTTCCGGAGGTCTGGTCGCAGATTGCCCCGCGCATCGAGGGACTGCCGCTGATCGCCCACAACAGTCCGTTCGACGAGGGCTGTCTGCGGGCCGTCCACGAGTTGTACGAAATGCCTTATCCGGATTACCGGTTTTACTGTACAGTACGGGCTTCACGCCGGGCATTCCCCGGTTTGGTGAACCACAAACTGGACACGGTCTCGGCGTATTGCGGCTTCGACCTGACGAACCATCACCACGCACTGGCCGATGCCGAAGCCTGCGCGGCGATAGCTATGCAGGTATTCCAATAATCACAGATTGATAAAAAACAGTCCGGAAAGGAGATTCACCAAGTTAGAAAATTCCGTGGTTTTTCTTTTAGAAGACAACAGATCTATCCTTCCATAACATTTTCCGCAAACCAATTACCTTTGTTTGTAAAACATAATCCAACTCCCAGTAGAACAATGCTTTTATCGCCCGAAAAACGCAAAACCGAGACCGACGCGCAGTTACTGGAACTATTCCTGAAAACCGCGCGTTCGGAATACCTGGGCGATCTGTACAACCGCTACATTCCGCTGGTCTACGGCTTGTGCCTGAAATACCTGAAGGATGCGGATTCGGCCCAGGATGCGGTCATGCAGATTTTCGAGGTAATCCTCGAAAAGGCGGCCCGTCACGAGATCCGGGAGTTCTGTACGTGGCTGTACAGTGTATCGAAGAACCACTGCCTGCAACTGCTGCGTAAGAATAAACGGGAGATTCCGACTGATTTTTCCGGCATGGTTATGGAATCCAATGATACGGTGCATCTATTTGACAAACAGGAAGGCGAACGGAAACTGACCGCCCTGGAACGCTGCATGGAACAGCTTCCACTCCCTCAACGGGAAAGCGTTCGGCTGTTTTTCCTGGAAGAAAAGTCCTACGCCGAGGTAGCCGAAGCGACAGCCTATAATATCAAGAGCGTCAAAAGCTACATACAAAACGGCAAGCGCAACCTGAAAATCTGTATCGAAAAACAGGGAATAACGGCATGAAACTATTCGATTACATAAAAGGCAACCGCAGGGGAACGGCGGCGCACCGGCTCGAAAAGGAGGCGATGAGCGACCCGTTCCTTTCGGAGGCGCTGGAGGGATTCGACTCGGTCGAAGGCGACCACGCACAGGCCATCGAAAAGCTGCGCCTTCAGGTGACGCACCATTCCGTTTCCCGACCTTCCCGGAAAAAAGGGTGGATTATGGCCGGTGCGGCGGCCGTATTGTTATTGCTGTTGACGGTCGGCGGCAAATTCCTGTTGCGGGAAGAACCGGAACAGATCGTTCCCTATCTGGCAGAAATCACCGACACAGTTCCTGAAAAAGAAGCGGCGTCCAGCATTTCCTCCGATTCATCCCCGGTGGAAATCGCACAAATGACGGAACAGGAAGCCCGTGTACAAACCCGTGACCGGCAAACCGCTGTCACAGAACCGGCAAGCACCCTGCTCCAATCCGCAGGCTCGCTCCCGGCAGAGGAAAATCTCCCGGAAAAGGCTGTGTCTGAAGAAACGGACAGCGTGGTTGAGTTTTCTCCGGTTGCCGCCGCTGCCCCCCCCCGAAATCAATTTCTGAGAAACAAAGCTTCGGTGTTTCTTCCTTACCCGCCCGGCAATCGGAAAGTACCCGTAGTTCGATGCACATCGTTTCCGGCCAGGTGGTTGATCCGCAGGGCCTTCCGTTAGCCGGAGCAACGGTCACCGTTCCGGGAACAACGATCGCCGTATCGACCGACGCACAGGGGAACTTCCGGTTGCCGGAACCGGAAACAAGCCTGTTGGACATCGCTTCTATCGGTTATCGACCGGCTAAAGTAGCTACCGGGGACTTACCGGAAATGATAATCTTACAGCAGGATTCATCCCGGTTAGACGAGGCGATTGTCACCGGCTACGGTACGCAAAAAAGACCATCCCTCACCGGAGCGGTTAATCCGGAGACTTCTTCCCCTTCGGCGGAGTCAGCCATCCCCTACGGAGAACCGGCAGGCGGCATGGAAAAATTCCGGCAATATATCGAAGCACACAAAGCAGCGATCGAGGATGCTACAGGCCACCCGATCACAGGAACCGTACGGGTAGAATTCCGGGTCAACCGCCAGGGACGTCCGGCGGGCATCCGTATCAAAGAGGGTCTGTCGCCCGAAGCGGACGCAGAAGCGGTTCAATTGCTCCGGAACGGTCCGGATTGGCTTCCCGCCAAAGGACGTGTATCTGTCAGTATCGAATTTTGATCCGATTGTGTTTTGAATCCTTACCCTAACCCCGCTCTAATTCCGTGGGACGGTTTTTGTATTACCTTTGCCCGGACAAACACCAGATCTAATGAAACAAGGTTTTATCATCGCCTTCCTCATACTGTCGGGCCTTTCCGGGTGTAGCTCCTGTCGGGAAAATGGCCAGGATTTCGTCAGTTGGGAACAATACCTGGTTCCGGAATCCGAATACGCTACCGCCGAAGATGAAATCGAGGTGAGCTTTCCGGTGGCCGAAGGACCCTTTGCCGAACAGATCAACGGCCAGATCCGGCAAACGATCCTGACGTTTCTCGGCGTGTCGGAAGAGACCGTTTCCGCTGCCGTGGATACCCTGCTCTCCTTCCGCAACAATTTCAGTACGCTTCGGCATATCCCGTACACGATCATCGTGAACGGTGAACCGTCGCAGTTCGGCCATACGGCATCGGTGATCCTCAACCTCTACCAATACCTGGGCGGTGCGCACGGAATCGGAACCGTATCCTGCCTGAGTTTCGATACCCGCACCGGAAAGCCGCGCAACCCGCTTTCGCTGTTCGACAATCCGGATTCCCTGGCGCGCCTGAATCGTCAATTTTTTCTGGAAACGGCTCCGGAGCAGGCAGAGCACCTTTTCATGCCGGTCGGGGAACTCCCCCTACCGGAAAACATGCTGTTGGACAGTGCGGGGTTACATATTTTCTATGATCCTTACGAGATCGCTCCCTACTCTTCCGGACCGACAGAATACACCATCCCGCTGGATGATCTGCGGGGCCTGTTAAGGGAAAAAATTTTATAACCACACAGCGTAGAGCCGGAATATCTTCCGGCTTTTTTTGGCTCCCGCCGATTTTGGCAAATCTATTGTATGAACATCCAAAAATAACAGGACAATGGAAAAAGAGAGAGAAATACAACCGGAAAAACCGCACAGAGGCTGGCGAAAATTTCGTAATATCACCATACTTGTCGTAGTACTCGGATTAGCCGCCTTCGTAGGCATCCGTTTTTACTATCCGTTCGGCCGGGGCGTCAAAACGGGGCAATTGAACTATGTCGTATACAAGGGAGTGGTATTCAAAACCTACGAGGGCAAACTGATCCAGAGCGGCTTCCGCACGACCGATCAGAACGGCATCGCTTCCAACGAGTTCGTCTTCTCTATCGCCGACAAATCGTTGGCTGAATCGTTGATGACTGCCGGCGGCCAGGTCGTCGAACTGCGTTATAAGGAATATTTCGGCGCACTCCCGTGGCGGGGCTATTCCAAATACATCGTAGACGAGATCATCCAGATCACACCGGTCAATAACCCGGTCAATTCGGATTTCCCGGTAGTTTTACCCCAATAAAAAAGTGCACTGTAGACGGTGCGCTTTTACCCGGTTACCATATTTTTTCCCAAAGCATATTGGGGATCATTTTCCACAGCGGTTCGATCCACCGCCAGCGTCCGGGCACGGTGCTGAACCGCCGTCGTTTTTCAATTTTATTGTATATCAGCCGACTTCCTTTTTCAAGGCTGATCGTAAACGGATATTTATATTTGAGCATATCCGTCCGGATAAACCCCGGAACGATGGTGGTAAAGAGAATCGGCAGTCGTTCGTGGTTGGCCTTTTGCGCCAGGCAGGAGGTATACTGGATCTGGAACCGTTTGCTCGCGCTATAGGCGGGCGACTGCCGCAACGCCCGGATACCGGCCAGCGAACTGATCACGGCAATATGGCCGGAGCGCTGCTTCTTAAAATAATTATAGGCGCAGGTGGACAGACACACATACCCGTCCACATTCGTTTTGACGGTACACCATTCCAGTTCCAGGTCCAATGCCGGGTTTTGCGTACCGATCCCGGCGCAGTATATAAGCAGGTCGAGTCCTCCCATCTCTTCGACTAAATCCGAGAAAATATCCACGCAGACCTGCCTACGCACATCCATAGGCCGAAAACGGCAGCTTTCGGGAAATTCCGCTTTCAGTTCGGCCAATTTTTCCTCGCGCCGTCCCGTAACACCGACCACACATCCCTGCAAGAGATAGTACCGGGCCAGTTCCCGTCCGATTCCGGAAGTGGCTCCGACGATCATCACCCGTTTACCGGGTGGATCGGCTTTGACCAGATAAGGTTTACTCGATTGTGGCATACCAGTTATTTGTCGGGGGTAGATCAGGGGTAAATCCGCCCTTAAATATACAATAAAAATTTTCCCCGCAAACAAAATCCGGTCAATCGTTACTTTCTCCTGCCAGAATTCATGCCTGATTCTGAGGTTTAACCGGCTTCCCGGTATATTTCGGATCGGCTTACTTCAGCTTTTCGATCAGTTTTTCAACAGCCGTCTTCACGTCGCCGTTTTCCGAAAGAGACCGGATAAAAGCGCTTCCGATAATGGCCCCGGCCGCATTCCCGCACGCCGCTTCGAAAGTAAGTTTATTGGAGATCCCGAACCCGATCATCCTCGGATTGCGCAGGTTCATCGCATTGATCCGTTGGAAATAATCAACCGTTTTTTCGTCAAACGAATCCTTTGCCCCGGTAGTCGAAGCGGTAGAGACCATATAAATAAACCCGGAAGTGTGCTCATCGATCTGCCGCACGCGCTCTTCGGAGGTTTCCGGTGTGATCAGCATAATGCAGTGAAGTCCGTACCGCCCGGCCACCGGTTTTACCTGTGAAAGGTAATCCGCAAAAGGCAGATCGGGAATGATCATTCCATCGATGCCTGCCTGCGCACAATCCCGGCAAAAATTCTCGATGCCATACTGCATCACCGGATTGAGGTATCCCATCATAATCAATGGAATCCGCACGCTTTGACGTACTTCTTTCAACTGCCCGAACAGTTTTTTGAGCGACATGCCGTTCCGCAGGGCAATCGTACCGCTCTGCTGAATGGTGGGTCCGTCGGCCATCGGGTCGGAAAACGGGATCCCGACTTCGATCATGTCCACGCCCTGAGCCTCAAGCGCCTGGATCGTCGGCACGGTATCTTCCAGGTTCGGAAAACCGGCTGTAAAGTAGACCGAAAGAATATTTTTTTCCTTCGTCTGAAAAAGTTGATCTATTCTATTCATCGTCTTGTGTTTATTTATTTCTCATTTCCTGTATAAACTGCCCCATCAGTTCCGCATTTTTCACTGCCGGAGAGATTTCGAAGCGGCTGTTTACATCCACCGCCACACAGCGGTCATCATTGAAGTCCTTTATCGCCGCCGCATCCTCCGGCCCGATGCCGCCGCTTAAAAAATAAGGGGTGCCCCCCGGATAAGTTCCCAGTACGGTATGGTCGAATTTGACTCCGGCCCCGCCCCGCTGCGTGGTTTTGGCGTCGAACAGAAAATAATCACAGGTTCCTTCATACTGCAAGGTCCAGATTAAATCCTCCTCCGTTTCCACCCCGAAGGCTTTGATAACCGGACAGTCCCGGCTCACCGCCTCACAAAAATCCGGGGTCTCGTCCCCATGAAGCTGCACCAGATCAAGCCGGTACCGAACCGTTTGCCGACGGATATATGCCCTGTCGGCATTCACGAACACCCCGACCCGTTTCATCCCGTCCGGCAATCCGTCCCACATCTGCGCGGGACAATCTTCCACAAAACGGGGCGATTTCGGCCAGAAAATCAACCCGATAAAATCCGGTCGGTGCACGGCGATATCCGCCAGATTTCCGGGTTCACGCATCCCGCAGACTTTGATCTTCATTTTACCGCAATGCTTCGATAAACGATTTCAACGCCTCTGCCGGAGCCTCCGTTTTCATAAAGTTTTCTCCCATCAGGAATCCGCGATATCCGGCCCGTCGCAGTTCCAGTACCGTTTTCGGTTCAGAAATCCCGCTCTCCGAAATTTTGACGCACCCTTGCGGAATACGCTCCGCCATCCGCAGCGACACCACCGTGTCCGTCACGAAGCTCGTCAGGTCGCGGTTATTAATTCCGACCACATCGACGTGCTGGTTGATATATACCAGTTCCGACTCATCGTGCAGTTCCAACAGCACTTCCAGCCCTATGGACCGGGCAAAAGCCGCCAGGTAGGCACATTGCTCCACCGTCAGGGCGGCTGCGATCAACAGGATCACATCCGCCCCCGCGATCCGGGCTTCGCAAATCTGATACGGGTCGACGATAAAATCCTTTCTCAACAGCGGTGTATTCCCTGCCACCTTCCGGGCCATCCGCAAATCGTCCAGGCATCCGCCGAAGTATTCCCGGTCGGTCAGCACCGAGACTGCCGCCGCCCCGGCTGCCGCATACCCCGCCACCACGTCACACGGATCGGCTTCTGCGCAGAACCATCCCTTGGAGGGTGATTTCCGTTTAAATTCCGCAATAATCCCGCTCGCGGAATCCGTCAGGGCCCGCGAGAAGGAGAGCACGGGACGGGTTACCGCTCCGGCCTTTTCCTGCACCGATTCAAACGATTCCACGGAACGGGCAACCCTCATTTCTTCCCTTTTAGTCTGTATAATACGATCCAGTATGGTCATCTCTTACGAATTTATTTCAACGAATTTATTAAATGTACGAAGCGCCGCCCCGCTTTCGATCGATTCCCGTGCCTTGCCGACACATTCTTCCACCGTAGCCTGAGGTTCAAACATCCGGATGGCAAAAGCCGCGTTAGCGACCACGGCATCGATTTGAGCCGGGGAGGCCGTCCCCGCAAGCACCCGGTCAAAGATCACGGAAGCCTCTTGGATGGTTGTCCCACCGTACAGGTCCTGTTCTTCACACCGCTGAAAACCAAGCGATTCCGGCGAGTAGATCGCCTCACCCCGGCGGTCAAAGCACTTAAAATCGGAAGTGAGCGATATTTCGTCATAGCCGTCGAGCGAATTCACAACGGTAAAATCACATTCACCCTGCTGGTAGAGGTAATAATACAACCGGGCCAGTTTCAGGTTATACACCCCCAGCAACTGCCGTTTAGGAAGGGTCGGATTGACCAACGGCCCCAGCATATTAAAAAAGTTCCGTACTCCGAGGTCTTTCCGCACGGGAGCGACCGCTTTCAAGGCCGGACTAAAGAACTGAGCATGCAGGTATGCCATATTACAGGCATCCAGCGAGCGGCGCATCCGGTCCACATCCCGTGAGAATTTCACGCCGTGGTTTTCAATGACATTCGATGCCCCGCTCACCGAGGTGGACCCGTAATTCCCATGTTTAACGACCGGATATCCCGCCCCGGCCACCGTAAAACAAGCCGCCGTAGAGATATTGAACGTATTTTTATTATCCCCGCCCGTGCCGACAATATCGACGGCATTATACTCCGCCAGATCGACCGGAACCCGCATCTCCAACAGCGCATCCCGAAATCCGGACAGTTCATCGATAGTAATACTGCGCATCAGGAACACCGTAACGAAGGCGCTGATTTGCGCGTCGTTGAATTCCCCTTGCGTCATCCTCAGTAGAATATCGCGCGCCTCGTTCCTGTCGAGGCTCTGGTGCTCAAAGAGCCGGTACAACGTTTTTTTCATAGCCGTAAAATTAAGCGGATAGCCAATTGAGAAGCATCTGTTTCCCCTGCGGGGTAAGCACCGATTCCGGATGGAACTGCACCCCGCGCACGTCGTATTCTTTGTGCGCCAGCGCCATGATCCGTCCGTGAGGATCGACCGCCGTTACTTGCAGGCATTCCGGAAATCCTTCCCGGCTCACAATCCAGCTATGATAGCGTCCCACCGGGAATTTTTTCCCTAACCCGGCAAACAGTATATCTTCCGCGACCACCTCAACCTCCGAGTCCACGCCGTGGAACACTTCCGGCATATTTTCCAACTGTCCGCCGAAGCATTCACCGATCGCCTGCGCGCCGAGACAGATGCCCAGGATGCTTTTTTCTTTACCATATCTTGCGATCACATCGAGCAGAATTCCACTCTCCGATGGAATCCCCGGACCCGGCGAAAGGATGATTTTATCGTATTTCGCTACGTCTTCAAGGTTTATTTTATCGTTGCGGTGAACTTCGACTTCGAAGTCGGTCAATTCCTTTACCGCATGTACCAGATTGTACGTGAACGAATCGTAATTGTCTAAAACCAGTATTTTCATGTTTTTGTTTATTTAAGCTGTGCGCTCCCTCACGAAGCGAAAATTTAATTTGCGCCACTTTGTGGCGAGAACTATTACTTTCTTTGTCTTGATACAAAGAAAGTAACCAAAGAAAAATCAAGAAAATCCTTTTCGCGCGCAACTCCTCCTTATAGCCCTGCGGGCTAACGTTCGTCAAACAAGGCGCACTCAAAGAATTTTCGGATTTCGGGCTTTGCCCGATAAGATTTTACTTCTTTCCGACAGTATTTCAGTGAACTTTAAATCTATTTTGCATCCTGTCATTTTCAGGGATAAAACATTCGCTTCAGCGAATGCTTTTAGTTGTGAACTGTCCGGAGCCAAGCTTGCTTGAGCGCAGGACGGTTTGCAACTAAAAGGGCCCCGAAGGGGTTTTATCCCTGCAAACCAAGCACAAAAGTTTTTGGGGCGCCTTTTTTAAAAAGGCGCGATTTGCGGCGCTTTCTAAAAGCGCCAGTTATAGGCTGTTTGCCATTTCGATGGCTTTTTGTAGTGCGCCAAGTTTATTGTTTACTTCTTGTAGCTCGTTTTCCGGGTTGGATTTGGCAACTATTCCGGCTCCGGCCTGATAGTACAGGGTATTGTTGCGGCTGACGAATGTTCTTATGGTTATAGCCTGATTTAAATCTCCGTCGAAACCGATATGGCCGATGCATCCGCCGTAAATTCCACGGGTGTGGGGTTCTATCTCATCGATCAACTGCATCGCCCTTACTTTCGGCGCACCGGACAGCGTGCCCGCCGGGAACGTATCGGCAAATAGTTTGATCCGGTTTATTCCTTCGGCTATTTTTCCGGAAACCCGCGATACCATGTGGATAACGTGGGAATAAAACTGGATTTCTTTGTATGTTTCCACCTGCACTTCAGACGTGTTCCGGCTCAGGTCGTTTCTCGCCAGGTCGACGAGCATAACGTGTTCTGCGTTTTCTTTCGGGTCGGCCAGTAATTCTTTGGCCAGTTCCTGATCTTTTTTGTCGTCGCCTGTCCGGTGGAACGTTCCGGCTATGGGGTCGATCGTGGCCGTCTGGTTTTTAATTTTGAGATGGGTTTCCGGAGAGGAACCGAAAATACGGTACGATCCGAAATCAAAATAAAACAAATACGGCGACGGATTGATAGACCGCAGTGCCCGGTAAACCTTAAAATCATCCCCCATAAACGGTTGTTCAAACCGGCGGGAGAGTACGATTTGAAACACATCCCCGCGCAGACAGTGTTTAATTCCCTGTTCCACCATACCTTTATATCGATCGTCGGTGATGGTCGACGTTTTCTCTCCCCGGACCGAGAATCCGTATTCCGGAAAATTACGGCTGTCGATCACCGAGAGCAGCTCTTCCATCTTCGAAGCCGAATTTTCAGTCAAATTTTCCGTCACCGTCATCTCGTTGCGCAGGTGATCCACTGCGATCACAAACCGGTAGAGGATATATACCATTTCCGGCATATTTCCTAACTCATTCTCCCGGTCCGCCAGTTCCACCTCTTCGAAATACTTCACGGCATCGTAGGAAGTATAACCGAAAAATCCGTTTTCGCCGTTCGTTTCTCCTTCTACGTGAAAATTATGCACAAAACGATCGAGTGCGTCGACCACCGCGATCTGCTCTACGTTCTTCTGGGTAATAGTCCCGTCCGGATACTGTTCGGTGATCTTCCCGTTTTTTACCGAGAACCGGGCCAGGGGTTCGATGCCGATAAACGAGAAGCTATTTTCGGTCGAATGGTAATCCGAACTTTCCAACAGCGCCGACTGCGGATACATATCGCGGACTTTGAGGTAAATACTCACCGGAGTTTGCAGGTCGGCCAGTTGCTTGCGGCGGATACAATTTATATTTGTTTTCATAACAGATTGATTTTTTATTTCTATGGATTGCCGGACAAATTCAAACAAGCTGTCCCGTGATCACAGCCCCGATGTTTGAGAGTAGCGGTTAATATACGTTTCCATGTCTTTGTCTCCGCGTCCGGAAAGGGTCATGACAATCAGGTCGTCCGGCTGAAAGGTTTTTTGCTGAAAAACGCCGAGGGCGTGCGACGATTCGAGCGCCGGAATGATCCCTTCGAGCAAAGTCAGTTCGGTGGCGGCATCGAGGGCCTGCTCATCGGTAACGGCAAGCACTTCGGTTCGTTTGGTATCCGCCAGGTGGGCATGCAACGGCCCGATACCGGGATAATCCAGCCCTGCCGAGACGGAATACGGTTCAACGATCTGCCCGTCCTCGTCCTGCATCACGAAGGTACGGCTGCCGTGTATGATCCCGCGTTTACCGAGCAGGATCGTCGCCGCCGTCTCCGGAGTATCGACGCCCAGACCCGCCGCTTCAGCCGCCACCAGTTTGACGCGTTCATCGTCCAGATAATGGTAGAACGTCCCGGCCGCATTGCTTCCTCCGCCCACACAGGCAATCAGGTAATCCGGATAATCCCGGCCTTCCTGTTCCAGCAACTGACACTTGATCTCCTCGCTGATAATCGCCTGGAACCGGGTCACCATGTCCGGATAGGGATGCGGCCCGACCACGGAGCCGATCACATAATGCGTATCCGACGGATTACAGCACCAGTCCCGAATCGCCTCATTGGTAGCGTCTTTGAGCGTCATGTTCCCGCTGGTCACCGGGCGCACTTCCGCTCCCAGCATCTCCATCTTCCGAACATTCAGTTGCTGCCGCCCGATATCCGTTTGGCCCATATACACCACACAGGGCATCCCCATGAGTGCGCAAACCGTCGCCGTAGCCACCCCGTGCTGTCCGGCACCGGTTTCGGCTATAATCCGCGATTTTCCCATACGTTTGGCCAACAGCACCTGTCCGATGGCATTGTTGATTTTATGCGCCCCGGTATGGTTCAGGTCCTCGCGTTTGAGGTAGATCCGCGTTTTATACTTCTCAGAAAGCCTTTTGGCAAAGTATAACGGCGAGGGCCTACCGACATAATCCCGCATCAGCGTGTCGAACTCCTGGCGGAAATCCGGCGCGTTCATAATCCGCAGGTATTCGCTTTTCAGCTTTTCCACATTCGCGTACAGGATTTCCGGAATATAGGCGCCTCCGAATTCGCCGTAGTATCCCTGATCGTTCACATGATAACTCATCGTATAATTGTTTTTAAAATTTGATAATTTTCGGCAAAAAAGAAGCGGGGCCGTCGTGAATC
>Ga0192241_10124_pt1 | contig 42707 bp, 39 predicted proteins | sample Koala_Koa27_I3_FD_131239 | JGI IMG/M metagenome (GOLD analysis project Ga0192241, IMG submission 131239) | Enriched cells from koala feces incubated with labeled cellulose particles, San Francisco Zoo, California, United States - Koala_Koa2-7_I3 ... | reverse complement strand
ATCTCGGGTTCCAGCCAGATACCGAAGCCAACTTTACGCTTCAATGCTTCTTTGGCAATATATGACAGCCCCTTGGGTAACTTCTTGGTAGAAGGGTCCCAATCTCCCAGACCGTGCTTGTCATCGTCACGGGAGTAAGGTCCATTACCGAACCAGCCATCATCCAATAAGAATAGTTCAGCACCCACCTGGCGGGCACCATCAAAGAGTTGCTTCAGGCGGTCTTCATCAAAATCGCAGTGCGTAGCTTCCCAGTTATTCAGCAATACAGGGCGGTCTTTCTCTGCATCGCGGATGGCATTTGCCATAGCCCAACGATGGAAACGACGACTGGCTTCTCCCTTACCCTGTTTACTATACGTATAGAGAATGGCGGGTGTAGTAAATGTGCCGCCACGCTCCAGATTGTACTGTGAACCCAAAGGATTCATACCGGTCAGCAAACGCAGGTTCTTGTTCCAGTCTACATCGAAAGCAAACTGGAAACTGCCGCTCCAATGCAAAGAAGCAGCCAGTACTTCACCTTCATTCTCTTTAGCCGGTCCGTTCAGGGAAAGGATAAAAGAAGGAATACGCATCTGATGTGCACGGATGCCTAATTTGGAATCCAGAATCTTGACTCCTTCCGAAAGGCGTTCTTCATTGAGGGTTGCTTCGCGCTTATAGTTACCGGAGAATTGAGTGAGCCAGTATTCCTTCGCCTTTACCACCGGGGCAGCAGAAGCAAAACGATGCAGAATGACTTTACCTTTCTCATTATGCGTAACTGTATTCCATATCTCCATCATGCTATTGTCTGCATAGCATTTGATATAGATATCTACGGTGAAAGGATAGGCAGGGTCTTTCAGTGAAATAACGGTTTGTTCAATACCCGGTGCCAAGGCTTCCGTACGATGTCCGGCGTAGTGAAGCTCCGTAGATGTATTTCCATCTACGTGAGTTGCCTGGATAGCCGGTTCTGTCAAGACACCGTTTCCATAAGGAGGAAGAAATTCCCATTCACGTGAGGGTATCTTAGCGGGAGGCTCTACTTCACGGGCAGCATCTCCAAAGCCCAATTGGTAAAGGCGATTGTCCGTACCCACCATAAAGGTCAGTTTCAGTTCGCCGGATGTAACGGTGAAGAGCTTCTTTACATTTGGATGGTCCGCTGCATGCCCCGTGAGGAGAAGGCAGAGAAATAAACAGGTCGTCAATATATTCTTCATAATCTTATCATTCTTTTGTCATAAACTTCCAGGTAACATTGGCAATGCTGTTCGGTTTCCCCTTTTCAGCTTTGGATATAGCACCTTTCAGCTTGCCTTTCTTATCGCGTGTCACAGTGATATCACGCCAGGAATAGGCGCCCTTCTCGTAATCGAATGTTTCACCGTCATCATCATACAGCCGGTAAGCACCATCTGCTTTTCCATAATGACGGATTTCCAGATTCACCTTCTCTCCTGCTTTCGGTGCATGTAGGCGAGCCTCCATAAATGGCAGAATAGCCCCATCCTTTACATATACCGGAATACGGTCCAAGCCCGGTGTAACAGTAATCTTCTCGCCATTGCCCACATATTTACCTGTATAGAAATCGTACCAGTCTCCCTTAGGCAATACCACCGTACGCTCTTTCTGGCCTTTGAACATGGGAGCTACCAACAGATATTCACCAGCCATATACTGGTCCTTAATTTCTTTGGAAACCGCTTCCAAATAAGGATTATCTTCCAAATGTGCATCCGACAGTTTCGCTGTAGTTCCTTGTTCAGGATTGAAACCCGGTTCCAGATTCATGGCACGGAACGGAGGAATACCATCAAAATGATAGCGTGCAAATTCACTATACCAGTAAGGCATCATCTGCATACGCAGCATAGCATACTCTTTTATCTGATTCTCTACTTCGGGGAAAGTCCAGGGTTTCGTACCGCTTGCCCAGGCATTAATCATTGCCATCGGTGAGAATACTACAGACTGGAAACGGCGTAACCAGTCTTCCGATGAACTGGAACTACGTACTTCCGGAGTCCACAATACACCACTAAAGCCTGAATTAATCAAAGCAGTAATAAAGTCCGGATGGCTGTAATAGTCATTATAAATCACATAGGGGAAAGAAGTTGCACCGACATTCGATGCACGAACCAATCCGAAGGTACGTTGATTACGCTTCTTGTACAATTCCGCAGTAGTACGTTGTACCCACAAACCATAAGTCTGGCGCATCTGCTCAGCAGCAATTCCACTGGGGAAAGTAGCCACATCCGGCCAGACATAACGGTCGTATCCGTCTACTTCATCCACTTTATAACCGCTGACACCGATATTCACGTGTTCCTGTTCCAGCTTATCCATCCAGATTTTGCGGGCCTTCTCACCTGCCAAGTCGGGCACAATGCCGCACCATACGGTGTGTGAACCACTTACCGGATACATTTCCTTATATATCTTTGAATCGGGAGATACGTATGGGTTTGTCCATAAGTTGATGCGTACTCCTTTAGCCAACATATCTTTCACAAAACCGGCGGGATCAGGATAGCGGGTAGCATCCCACTCAAAGGTACAAGGATACGCTTTGCTTTGCCAACCCGGTTCAAGTCCGATGAAGTCCAACGGAAAACCACGTTGTTCAAATTCATCCGCTTCGTTCTTCACATCTTCAGCTGTATAGAGCTTCTTTGTACGTTGCGTAAAGCCCAGACCCCAACGCGGAGGCAATGTACCACCTCCACAAAGCAGGTTATAACGACGGACAACATCCATAGGAGTAGGTCCGGCAAACAGATAAATTTCCGCACCCGGGGCAGGAGCCAAGATAGAAACGGCATCCGAGTAAGGCGCCGATGTCCAGGTCTTATCCATATTACGGTCTTTAGCCACCGGAGCATTCGGACTGTCCTTACGTGCGCCGCTACCTGCATATACTGTCAGATAACGTGCCGAATTAATCAGTACTCCATAACCGGAACTGGAAATATAAAAGGGGACAGGAGCATGTGTGCGCCCGTTATCACGTCCACCATAATGGTCTACATGCAGGTTCAGGATCTTGCCACGCTGATGTACCGTCTGAAAGTTCAGTCCAAAGCCATACAACTGTTCCTTGCGTTGCAAAGGAATGCGGAGACTTGTTTTACCATCCTGTATGGAACCCACAATTTCATTCGCCAATTCAGGCAATGTCACCTCTGGCAAGCGGGCAAAACCTTCCTTTTGCGGCGTAACACCGGCCACACCCAATAATGAATATTCTTCAGGAGTGCCTACCACACCTTTCCAGACGCCGGGCTCCACTTGCTGCCATGCAATCTGTGCTTTGGCAGGACATAGCATCAACAGGGCCATCGCCCCTACAATCAAAATTTTCTTCATTCTTTCCATTTTGTTACAACAGCGTTATTATCATCGAATCATACCGGCAAAGCCACCGTTCGGAAGAACTTTCACTTTTACCGTCCCATTTGTATTTTCTACAGGCATATAGTCAAAACTATCTTTATCTTTTCCATCTATAATCATAGTGAATGATTTACCTTCACATCCGGCGGGCAAAGTAAATTCTATTTCACGTTCCTCTTCCTTACCGCTGATGCCACCGATATACCATACATCACCGGAACGACGTGCCACAACAGCATAATCAGCCGGATAGCCGGCCAACAGGAGGCTCTCGTCCCAGGCAGCGGGTACTTCTTTCAGGAATTGTTTGGGTTGTTCCGGCAAAGAAAGATAAGACTCCGCCTTATCAGCAAAACATTGAAAACCGGATTCAAAGACTACTGCCAGAGCCAACTGATGCCCCATAGTTGTCTTACGTATAGCAGGTACCCCTTGGCGTACTTTATCAGAGAATGTCACCGGAGTATAGTCCATAGAACCGACTACATTGCGTGTGAAAGGTACAGTAGCATTATGTTTGGCTGCCTGGTCGCAACGTTCCTGACGTCCCAGAGTTTCTGCACCCCGGATAGCTTCCGTGGTCAGCATATTCGGATACGTACGTTCAAAGCCACGGGGTAGAGTGGCACCATGAAGATCTACCAGCAAATGATTATCTGCCGCATCTTTCAATAAAGCCGGATAAAGTTGAATAATACGTTGTTTGTCTGTATCAAAAAAAAATCGACCTTGATTCCTTTCACTCCTACTTCACTGATGCGTTTCATTTCTGCACGACGTAATTCAGGATCACTCATCAGACGATGTGTCGATACAGAATCTTTTTCACGTCCTGCACCGGAATGATACCATAACCAGACACCCACTCCCTTCTGCTGTGCGTATTTCACGACATCTTCCATAGTGCCACCGTTGCCCATGTTTTGCCAGCCGGCATCAATCAACATGTATTCCCAACCCATTTCAGCACTAAGATCCACATACTTCAGCTGTGCTTTATAATCACGGGGAGTACCGCCATTAGACCACCAACTCCAAGATGCGCGTCCTGCCTTTATCCAGGATTCATCATTCACTACAGACGCAGGATTCAGGTGTGAAATCATTTGTGTCTGGAATATAGTATTCAGATCATCTCCTATGATAATAGCACGCCAGGGAGTGAACCACGGTAATTCTGATACCGGTTCTACTGCATCCGGTACAATTGGTTCATCCGCCTCCGGAAAACGGATTTTATAAGCATTATCGGTTCCGGCATTATCAATATGAGTAGCAGGATATGAGCCATCCAGATGGGCTTCCGTTATCATCATCCAGACTCCGTTGGTGTTGAACAGCATAGGGAATGCCCAACCACGTCCATGTCCACATTCCGAACGGATATCTATTTCACTCCGGCAATATTGTTCATAGCTCGGTTTGTGACGATCGTTCCAGTCATACGGGTGTATCCACGCTTTTCCATTTACGGGTACGGCAAATTCCGTATGTTCGGCCTGGATAGTGTGCATTTGTCCATCCTCTCCGGGTAGTTCATAGCGGAAAGCCACTCCGTCATTATATACCCTTACGATCAAATTAAACTGCTTATCCTCTTTAGTACGGAAAGTAAAAGTCTGTTCACGGCACTCATCCGTAGTATTCATCTTCTTACCGGATTTTAGCTGATAAGCATTAGAGATATTTCTCACAGCAGAAGCGGAAACAAATTGAGCGTCTTTTCCATATTCACAATTATCCATAACCAGTCCTAAAAGAGATTTCTCCATCGCCACTCCATCTTTATAAAAGACAGAGTAACTAAGCATTGTACCGCCATTTTCTTGTTTATTCTCCAAAGCAAAGCGGATGTTGCTGTCTTTAGATACCAGCTCCCATGCATCAGGAGCCGTACAAGAAGTCATTAATACTGCAAACAGCAACAATGCTGTATTCAATAGTTTTTTCATGGTATTTATCATTTATATATTTGTATATCCCCATCTTCACAAATAATCTCCGGGCGAGCATCGGGGTTCTTCAACTCAAACGTAACATTCTTCAGTTTCAACCCTTTCACGTGGCGTGCCCATACTCCATATGCCGGAATCTTAGGACCGAAAGTCTTTACCTCCGGGTATTTATCGATAGCTTCAGGTACCTGAGACAAGGCATCCTCAGGAGTTCCTGTACCCAATAAACGAATATGAATATTTTCCAAAGTCAGGTTTGTGATGTAATGTCCCGGAATACCCGTAATCAGAATACCGGAAGGAGGCGTCAGTTGAGCCTTATCGGCAGCCACCGCTTTTACATTACGGATTATCACATTTTCAAAGACACCGATAGGTTGCTGGGTATCTTCCTGTTTACGGAATACACTCAGACGGGCACCCAAACGAAACAGCATCGGCGTACGTACTTCATCCATTGTGATATCAGAGATTTCCACATTACGTAAATGGGCTCCATCTACGGAGAATAACTTAATACCTCCATTCTTAGTGTCGTAAATATGACAATTACTGATCTTGATGTTCTCAAATCCTGCCATAGATTCTGTTCCCATCTTGATACCTGCCTGATTACTTTTCAACTTCATGTCCGTAACAATGATGTCATCACATCCCATTTTACTGGCAGTAGTCTTGAAGCAAAGAGCATCGTCACCACTGACAATATCACAATTACTAATGCGTACATGTTGGCAACCATCAATATTAATTCCATCGTTGTGCGCTACTCCAAAGCTACGTATCGTCACATTATGGATATTCACATTGCGGCATTGAAAATAATGGGAAGTCCAGGCACCTGCATATTTTAAAGTAACTCCTTCCACGCGTACACCTTCACAATGCACCCAGCGAAGCAGGAAAGGACGTAATCCCCAACGCTGTCCTTCCGGTCGGGTATCTACTTTTATATGCCGTTCTTTCAAAGCCGAACCTTGCCCATCGATAGCACCTTCACCCTCCAATGTCACATTTTTAGCATCTACTGCTACCAACAATGCCCAACCGACATCAATACCCAGGCCTTCCGTAAAAGGATCAAGGTTATCATAAGCTTTATAATCGGTAGTACCCAGAATAAGGGCATCTTTCTCCAAATGCAAAGTCACATTATCTTTTAGCACGATAGTAGCCGACAAATAGGTTCCGGCAGGCACAAGCACCGTTCCACCACCTGCTTTATGACAAGCATCAATTGCTTTCTGAATGGCAGGTGAGTCCATCTTTTTGCCATTTCCCCGCGCACCGTACTTCTTTACATTAAATGTTTCAGCCTGCAACGTAAATGGCAGTACAAGCAACAGTAACAACAGTAATAAATTATTTTTCGTTTTCATGGTTAGTATATGTAAGTTAACTATTTAATTTCCTTTGCAATATTCACTGTATATATCCTATTACTTCGCCGCCCGGGGTGTTCTAAACGCAACTCATTGGTACCTTTTGCCAACGCTACAGGAAACACAAACTCTCCACGTTTCTCACCAAATGTAGCCAAATAACCGATATTCTCACTAATTTTCTCTCCATTAATATATAAGTAAGAGGGAACCGGATTGCCACCCGCATAAGATACTACCAAATAATATTCACCTTTATGTGGAATGTTTACTTTCCAACTCACACTTCCCTCTGAACTTCCTTTCTCATCTTTGAATTCTACTGAACCATCCTCATTCAAGGATGCAGATCCCTGTCTTTCCATATCTTTAGCCTGACATATCTCTATATTTTCCAAGCGACGTACCACTACACGTTGTGAAGCTGTTACCTTTCCATCTACCAAAGTCTCCAGATTAAAATCAGTCGTTTTAGAGATAGATAAAGGAATGATGCCTTCTGCATCTTCCAAACGTTTACCATTCAATCGCACTTCCTCTGCATGGGATGTTTTATAATGCAAGGCATTTTCATCTGCGTAGAAGTATTCTATTGCCGGACGTTTTTCATTCAACTGAACTCTGTATAATTTGATTCCTTTACCTGTACCCAGATTACGGCTGTACATTCGGTGTGTTGGATTATTCCAATGCTCATGCACTCCCAAGCTACCTTGTTCTTTTCCGATATAAGCTATCCCCGAAGGAGGATTCCCTATATTTGCCGCCTCATGAAGAAAATTGTCGGCATTGGCACATAAAGGAAGTTCCGAATAAATGAAATCAAGTACCACTGATTCGATAGCAACCTGATCATTGGAAGCCAGAAAACTGGAAGTCCAGCCATTATTGAACGGAGGAAGCCGGAAACGTACCGCTTTCCCGTTATGCTTGGGATTTACGTATATAGCATCCACCAGATACACCAAGGTATTTCCACCTATGCGCTCGTGAGCCATCAGATCGACAATGCTATTATAAGTGCCCATACCACGGAAAGAAGACCAATCACGAATGGAAAGATGCAAGGGCGATACATTGCCTATGGAACCGAACTGATTCTTACCGGTAGCAGTTATAGCTGTCTGTCCGGCACTGTCCCTCCATTTATCGGTCGGTTCAGAGTGTCTTTTCATCAATGCCATGTTAATCATATAGTCGGCTTCGTAAGCCGCACGTGCCAAACTTTTGGCACCGGCATCGGTAATCTCACTGGAATAACGAATTACATCGGGAACAAATCCTCCCCAATTCTGATAATTAACATTTGGATAAACCGGCTGTACATAATCGTAAACAGCCGAAATGCCCCGACGCTGTGCATCATATACCGTAATACAGCTCTGAGGAACCTTCATGATATCCACCAATTGATGCAACAAAGAATACACCGACTGTGGAGTAGCATCAATGATATTAGTTCCACCATTGTCATTCAGATTAATCTTGATAGCAATCTTCTCACCTTTCTTATACTTTACCGCTCCCTTACCTTTCTTATAATTAAAGGTTCTGAACAATTCATCCCATGCCTTATCAATCGTATTCTGGCGAGTCAGTGCAATAATCACTCCCTCCATCATATCATCGACACGTGTCTGACTATTATTATCCGGATCCGAATAAAGTCCTCTTTTTCCATCCCAGGCAGCAGCTTTCGGATCATGTGCCCATGCCACCCGCCCCGGATGAATTCCTTTGGCTACTCCCATCGGAGTGTTGGGAGCATCAATAGGCACAAAACGTCCCATATCAGTACCATTATCTATCTGCTTACGAATGACCTGCCCCATCAGAGAATTATCCACTGACATTATATATAAAGTACCCGACAGTAATATACCGACTGCCAATACGGACAACCCCATATAGAACCTACGGGAATGCCACAAAAGTTTGAAACGTTTCCACGTACCAAATCCAACCAATGTGCTACTGATAAAAGCTACGAAAGAGAAAGCAATAGGAGCAGCGATTCGCTGACAGGGATATTCTATTCTGGAAGGTTTGGGTACAACACGTATCAAAAACCAGATTAGAGCTGCTAACCCGAACAGAGGAAAGCAAATCTTCAAAACAACATTTTTCTTGTTGATTCCAACAATCCGTCCACTCTTCGGACAAGTCTTAAAGAACCATTTTTTTATTTTTGTATTCATTTCATTAGATATATAAGGATTATCTTTCATGGTTACAAAAATAGGCAGATAAAAAAGAGACGATTATCAGTATTCCATCAAATACTTGAAAAATCGTCTCAACCAAGCAGACAGTATCTTATTTCTGTAAATAGACTAACTCTATTCCAATGTCTTTCCCCATATTACGGCTATATTTCTTTTCTTCCGGATTGTTCCAATGTTCCAAGACTCCGAGACTGCCAACTCCTGTGCCATCTCTTTCCGGATCATAAAAAGTAGTGGACAACGGGCGGTCTGCCAGAGCAGCTTCCACCAGATACATATCGCAATAATCCACATCGGCCATACGCGGAAACTCTGAACTTAGAAAGTCAATGCCCACTGCATCGATAGCTACCGGATCTTGAGAAGACAGCAATGAGCAAGGCCAATTTCCATTAAACGGTGACATCTTCCATTTACCTGAAGGCTCCCCATTCACCTTTTCCGAACCGTACAGGCCATCTATCAGAAAGAGCATTGTCTTTTGTCCCAGATCCTTATGTGCGATATAATCGGTAAAGGTCATATAGCGCGGTTTTCCACCACGGTCCTGATTGAAATTGTTATGCTGATTTTTACGGAAGTCCCGGTTGATGTCCGTTACTCCATACCAGTTTTTCGCACAGAGTGTTACCCCCTGCCCGCCATGTCCTTTCAGCAATGCCATATTTATCAGATAATCAGCCTCAATTGCACAGTTTGCCAATCCTCTCGCCAAACGACCATTATCAGCTGAATATGGAATGGCATCTGCCGTATAAGTCGATTGGGTACGCCCGTTTCCTCCTTCATTATCCAGATATACAACACCGGGGAATTCGGCATGACATTTATCATAAAGAGCTTTCGTAATAAAACGGCTGGCATCAAATACTGTAATCTGCTCCTGAGGTACTCCGCCGTCATTCACCAAACTACGGAGCAAGGCAAGCGTCAGATGCGGAGAAGCATTCAACTGCTCACAATCTTCATGGGAGAAAGTATTATTCTGATTAATCTTGATAGCAATCCTTTCTCCTTTCTTATATCCACGTTTTCCTCTACCATGCTGTTGATTAAAATAAATAAAAAGGGATTTCCAGGCTGCCTTTCCTTTCCCCTCTCCGGTCAAAGACAAGAGGGACTGGTTTAGAAGCCAGTCGGCATCTGCCTGATTATTCCAGCGATCTTCGAACCAAAAGCCCTCGCCTTTCTCCCATGTAGCGGCACCCGGCGCATGAGTCCATACCACCCGTCCCGGATAAATACCTTTCGCCTCTCCTACCGGATTATTCTTTCCCCATGCCATACGGGGTTCTCTCACCGGAAGAAAAGCCTGTGCCAGCAAATCAGTGCTATTTTCTACCAACATCAAAGTACCGAAGAAACAAAGACCTGCAAAAGCAATGACTCCTACCACAACTTTCCGGTTACGGAATGCTTTGCGCAACTTACGCAGACTCACCCAAACTCCCGTGAACGAGAGCAAGTACATGACAAATGCAGACATCAGCGGCGCCGCTGTCTGCATACATGGATAACTGGCACGGGAAGGCTTCGGAACAACCCGTACCAGAAACCAGATAGTAGAAAAAAGACCGAGTCCCCAGAAGAGGGAGATTCGCATCCCCCTGGAGGAAAATTCCTCTTTCTCGATCTTTTCTTTAAAATATAAATAAATACGCTTCATCTTTATTTTTGTATATCAATATCTTTACTGCGAAGTGCTTTTACGTTTTCTTTATCCGTAATGCCTTCCTTCACTTTCAGATTTTTAATCTCGGCACCGATCACATCGTCCAGTACTACTGCATAGCGCCCATCTTTCTGCTCAGCACTAATACTGCAGTTATCTAACAGAAAGTCTTTCACATGACGCGCCCAGAAACCAAAAGAAGGCTGTATTTTCAAATCACCTACATTATAACGTCCTACCCCGATTTCAGGCGGATACGCTTCTGCATCTTCCGCCGGATGACCACCTTTCACAAGCAAATTCACATCATGGAACTGTACATTCTTAATATACCCTGTATGCTGGCCATTCGGCAAACGGAATGTCAATCCACCTTCTACCACCTCCGTATCCGGTAGTTTAAAACCTGCAATGATGGGAGTTGCCGTACTTTGAGAGCCATCGTATGCTTTCCAGCGATCTCCCCGGAAAGAACTTCCACCATAAACTTCATCAATGTCTACACCACAAATCACAATATTCTCCACCTGCCCGATATCAGAGTTAGTTACCAGCAATTCCTTACGTATGCTTCCATTCTCCGTGAAAGTAAACGGAGCTACATCGGCACCCAACACACGACCTCTATTGGATATAGATATGAAGAACGGAGCACGTGTACGATGCATCACCGAACGGGAGTGTATCGGCCCTGTCTTTCCACTATTCAGATAGACATTTTTTATATGTCCACCATCATTGGTAGATATGGAGAAACCTGCTTTATTAGCACCCAGTACATAAATATTATCCACATATAAATCCTGAATATCATCCGCTGTTTCCGAACCTATCTGGAACAGGTTACAATTGGTATCTCCAACTATATTGCGTACCATATAGTTACGTACCGGACGGGTAAATCCTAATGAACAATCCGAACCCGGTTTAACAATGTCATCCGAACTGACACGCGAGTAAATGTTCGTCACCGTTACGTCATTGCATGCCATAAAGTCGTAGATATCACGAGCATTCCAGGTATTATGTTTGGCAAAGTAAGTATCGTGCACATGGATGCCATCGGTACCTGTAGCCAGCAAAACAAAATGACCTCCCTGATCTATATGCAGCATATTGCTGACGTCATAATTCTTCTGCCCATCCGCATCTATATAGTAAGGTTCATCCTTTTGCGGATCATACCACATATCTTTATCTATGTTCCAGCCTCCAATCTCAATATTGGTACAAAGTTTCAAAGAAAACATTTTGTCACAGCGCTTCTCGGGAGCATTATTCATTACTTTATCAGAAGTAACCAGATTACCATTGCCCGTGATACGGCCCGTACCCACAATTTTCACATTATCAATGCGTTCTCCAAAGAACATTGCATTACGGAAAAATGTATGTCCCACATCCTGCTTCGTCAGATAGTTCTCCGGATCAGCATAAGGGTGAGGATCGGTAGGAGAAAGTCCCGAACGGTAAGCCCGGTCACTAAACCAAGTTGTTTCCGGCGCATCGCCACCCGGAAGCCCCTGAATGGTAGCATCTGCATCCAGATGTAGCCAGGCATTGCTTAATAGATGAACTGTCCGTACATTATAGGTACCTGCCGTAAATCGCAGAATCCCCCCACCCAACTCATTCATCTCCTTAATAGCTTGGTTTATGGTTTCCGTATCGTCTGCTATTCCATCTCCTTTTACTCCTGCCGTCTTAATATCCTGCAAACCGGAATAGAACCAAGCAATATTTGATTCTCCCTGATTATCACCTCCTTTTACAAGCAGTTTAAAAGCATACAGTTGATTAGGATTCAGCCGACCGGCAGCAACGAAATCATCGTCCGGCAATATCGCTGTTCTTACAGGTTTCCAGGTTCTTCCCTTATCCTCAGACAATAACAAAGTCACAGACTCCGCATTACGAGGAGCTGTCCAGTAGAAAGAAGTGAAAGATAAATCCCAATTCTTTTTATATGTAAATGCCTGTAAGGGAGTACGGGTAAAATCGGAGACAGTCGTCACTCCTTCAAAAGTTGCAGTAGCAACCGGACTATGCAGAACTTCCGGCTGAGAGGTTATATAATCAGCCTCAAATGCATAATTACCTTTTTCCGGTATTACTACTCCGCGGAAACAAAGACGGATATCAGGGCCGTTAGAGGGACGGAAATCCAAATCTTTAAAGATTAACAGGGTACCTTTCTTCCCATCTTTACGAATTTCCACATCTCCAACCTTTTTATAAGAATAATTGGTTCCGGTTCTTCCGATAGATTGTTTGGGCAAATCACGAAGAATCACTTCTCCACGACCTATTACATTTACCGTTGTATTGTCCAATGTTACATCAATCCCTTCCGGTACACGGATAGTGACAGTAGTCATCGGGCTACGCTGTCCGGCATAAAAATCAAGTGTCAGGCTTCCCGCAGTCTTTATCGTGAATGCAGTACGGTCCAACTTTATCACAGGCGGCAATGCCCCTTTACGTACCCCTACCAGCAAACGCTTTTTAGAAGTTGATTGCAAATAATCTCCATGAGCCGGAAAACCTTCTGTTTTCTCCTGTCCGGCAGAAGTAAAAAGACGATAAACGCCCGAACCGGAATGAACCAATTGCTCTTTCAGAGCTTCAACTGACGGCAAGGTAGAACTTAATCCCTCATTCTCAGGAGTATCTACAGTATAGTGATAAGTAGAGCCTTCGAATAATAATAAAGAATCACGAGTCAGCTGCCAGGGATACAATTCCCCTGCCTGAATGCTTGCTCCTGCCACTCCCAGCAACAGAGACAAAAGAAAAGTTTTTGATAATATAGACCTCATATCCAATAGTGTATTTCTCATAAATTAGCGATTCGTATCGATATGGTTAACATTCTCTTTCAACGCCTTATACCATGTAGAACCGGCAGTAAAGATACAGGCATCTATCCGTTCCTTTTCCCCTTGGTTCAAACCGTCAGGCATATCAACCGGTCTAAACCCCTCTCTCACCTGTTCATAAGGAACACTCAAAAGGGAATTCTTATCAGAAAATGCCCACTCATTATCCAGAAATAAGAAGCCGGGAAGTATTTCCTCCGCCCTCACTATTTTCAAATCAGGAGTTTGTCCTGCAAACAGATTATGGGCAAAACGAACATTACGGGGCATCTTTTCTCCGCGACCTGATCCCAACTCCAATGAACTATTCAGAAAAGTATTATAAGCAATATCCACATTCTCCACCCGATGGTATGAAGTTAACGGTTCTTGCTTCACATCCGTTTCTGACGTAGGACGTTCGTAGACTCCCACACGTACCAACAGTCCGAATGACTTTACATCTTTAATATAATTATCGTAAACCGTATGTCCCTGGTTAATAATACGAATACCGGCAGTTCCACGCTGATTATGTCCTATAAATATATTCGACTCTATCACATTATAATGCCCATGACGACAAACCAATCCACCGGCGGATTCATAAAACAAGTTCCTGCGCAATACATTATGACAAGATTTCACAGAAATAATCTCATTTTCTCCGCTACATCTGAAAAAGACATTATCCTCGACAATCGTACGTGATTCCAATTGGGAAGACCAGGAATGCCCGATACGAATAATTTCTGCTCCATTGCCACCGTAAGGCTGACGTTCACCAAAGAAATTATGATCTATCAAATGATTATTCAAGTGGTTATCAGCACTCAGCCACACCTGCAACACCAGTCCGCCTACTCTTTTATTAGCAAAGTAACAATGGTCTATCCGGTTATTGGTTCCCCGTAATCCGACCCAATATTCATCTCCTTCATTCGGTCGTTCACCTTTCTGAGGATCATTACACTCATCAATCACACAACGGGTCATCCGGCAATAAGAAGCATACACACCTTTCTCTCCTTGAAAATCAATCATATCATGCCCTATGGCCCATGCCTTATAAAAGAGCAAATCCTCCAGTTGCAGGTACTCTCCATATATCTTCAGCCTTAACTTACCGGCAATAACAGCTTTTCCGGGATTCTCAGCCCGCCAGACAATCGGTTTACCGGAAACACCCTTACCGGTAAAATGTATTTCTTCCAGATTATGATACGTTCCGTCTTTCAGTACGACGGCATCCCCCGGCTGCAAGTTTCCACTACCCAGCAACTGCTTCATTGCCTGCACATCTCCCGGTGAGAATGTATACTCCTTGGCACTGGCAAAGAGCGACACCGTTAAGAGCAAAAGAACACAAAGTTTTTTCATCATGTTTTTCCAATTAGAGTTAAAAAATCACAGAGCAAATATAAGTGATTAAAACATGAACAGAAATAGGTAACTTCCCTCTGGAAGTAGTTTGAGAAGATACTTCAAAAGAATGGTACGTTTTTATAAACCTGAAGTGCAGATATAAAAAAATCGTCCCCTTACATTGTGATTACAACGTAAGGGGACGCCCCTATTCTAAATCGATTTTTTTTATTTCTTAGGAGCCGGAGAAGAATATCTTGCGTTCAATCCTTCTACGATTTCTTTCGTAATGTTATAGATGCTGTCAGCGTACAACAGATTGTCGAAACCTGTATTACTGATAATCATGCTGTATCCTTTTGTTTTATTATACTCTTTCAGGAAAGCATTGATAGAATCGCGCAATTGCAGGCTATTCTTTTCGTTTTCGCTCATCAACTCTGACTGCAGTTTGTTGCTCAAAGTCTGCAAATCCTGTTCCAGCTTGGCAATACGGTTGTATTCCTGCTGTGCTCTTTCCGGAGAAAGATATGCATTATTCTGATACTTCGTCTGGAAATCCTGTTTCTGCTTATCCAACTCACGAGCTTTCTGATTCAGCGTCAAACGAACATTTTCACTCTTCTTTACCATACCTTCATTCAGGTCGATGCAGAAATTATATTGTGCCAGAAGCGTGTCTATTTCAATATAAGCAATCTTCATTCCAGTAAGTTCACCTGAAGCTTGGCCTGACGTAGTTGCCGTTTGATTTTCAGCTTTACCTGTACACTGAGAAAATAAAACGATAAGTGCAAGGGCAGCCAAACCGTTTACGAGGTAGTTCAATCTCTTCATAACTTGTAAAAAATATAGTTTTAAAATTATTAATTCATACTATCATTTAAGGCTTTTTCCAGTTCGTCAATAGAAAAACGCGGCTTCTTCTGTGCTTCCCTGTCTTGCGACTGAGCACACCCAATACCTCTCTCCCGCATTGCTTTATTACCGCTGACGTGCCCGTTAGGGAACTTTCCGCCTTTCACAAAAAAGACTTTTACACCTAATAATGCAATGCAAATAGCAACTATTAACAAACTTATCAATACTGTATCGAGCATTTCTACTATTTTTGTAATACGAAAACAGACTGCATTTCAGCAAAATGAAAATAAAATTTTCTTTTGCACTCAATTTGCTCTATTTTTGTGGGTGTAAATATAGGGCTTTGTATGGACTAACCCGCTTTTTTTACCATAAAAAAGAGAAGCGGTTATAAAATAGCCAATTGTTTTAACCATATTTAGCAATAAGAGGTTAAATACGAACATTCATAAAGGAATTAATATGGAAAAGAATGAACTGAAACCGGCAGGTGTTTTTCATTATTTCGATGAAATCTGCCAAGTGCCGCGTCCTTCAAAGAAGGAAGAGAAAATGATTGCTTATCTGAAAGCATTCGGTGAGAAACATAAGTTGGAAACGCTGGTCGATGAAGCCGGCAACGTCCTCATCAAAAAGCCCGCTACACCGGGCATGGAGAATCGGAAAACCGTTGTACTGCAATCTCACATCGACATGGTGTGCGAAAAGAACAACGATGTGCAGCATGATTTCCTCACCGACCCGATAGAGACTGTGATTGAAGGTGAATGGATGAAAGCCAAAGGTACAACGCTGGGAGCCGACAACAGTATCGGCGTAGCCACTGAACTGGCTATCCTCGCCGATGACAGTATTCAGCACGGACCTCTGGAATGCCTGTTTACAGTGGACGAGGAAACCGGATTGACCGGTGCTTTTGCCCTGAAAGAAGGTTTCATGAACGGGGATATTTTGCTGAACCTCGACTCGGAAGATGAAGGTGAACTCTTTATCGGCTGTGCAGGAGGAGTAGACTCCGTTGCAGAGTTTACATATAAAGAGGTGGATGTACCTGCCGGATATTTCTGTTGCAAGGTTCAAGTGAAAGGTTTAAAAGGCGGGCATTCCGGTGGAGATATCCACATGGGACTTGGCAATGCCAATAAGATACTGAACCGCTTCCTAAGCCAGACTTTCCAGAAGTATGATATGTACCTGTGCGAAATCGATGGTGGTAACCTTCGCAATGCCATCGCTCGCGAAGCACACGCCATTATCGCTATACCGGAAGACAATAAACATGATCTGCGTGCCGATCTGAATATATTTGCAGCCGAAGTACAGGCAGAGTATGCCGTAGTCGATCCGACGTTGCAACTCGTTTTAGAATCGGAAAATGCTTGTGCGAAAGCTATCGATAAAGATACCACCAAACGTTTGCTGCAAAGCCTCTATGCTTGTCCCCACGGAGTTTATGCCATGAGTCAGGACATCCCCGGACTGGTGGAAACTTCCACCAATCTTGCATCTGTCAAGATGAAGCCGGGCAATGTGATTCGTATCGAAACCAGCCAGCGCAGTTCTACTGCCTCTTCCAAACAAGACATTGCCAATATGGTACGTACTGTATTCGATATGGGTGGAGCCAAAGTTAGTTTCGGTGACGGTTATCCGGGTTGGAAGCCCAATCCCCACTCCGAAATACTGGAAATTGCAGTCGAATCTTACAAACGTTTATTCGGTGTAGATGCTAAGGTAAAAGCAATCCATGCCGGATTGGAATGCGGTCTGTTCCTTGATAAGTATCCTTCACTGGATATGATATCCTTTGGTCCGACTTTGCAAGGCGTACATTCTCCCGATGAACGGATGCTGATTCCTACAGTGGATAAATTCTGGAAACACTTGCTGGATATTCTGGCTAATGTTCCCGTAAAGAAGTAACAAAAAACTCCCGGCAGAGTGTTAGTTATCTGCCGGGAGTTTTTTTTAAGAACTCATTAGTTATAAAATTCTATGACTATAATATATATTGACCAGGGATATGATTATTAGTGATATATTTTATAAAGTAAGTATTCTATACGAGGACGAAGTCGATTTTAAAAGCTCTCCTTTCATTCTACAATGATACTGCAAATAACCCAAGCTGAAAAGGCATACTAATCTTATTTTCTATGCTTATTTTAGAGATGAAGCCTAAAGTATTTCTTCATGAACCACACATAGATGAGACTAAGCACCCAAATAGCGCATAAAAGATACAAATAACCCCAATTCCGACAGTATATATATCCTATTACTATTACAGCTTGCGTAAACATATAAACCAGTGACACCGCCACATGAGGTATTTTCAATTCATTCGCCATAAGCTGATACATGTGTTTCCGATGTGGCAAACCTATGTTTTCATGAAGCATCAGTCGGTGAACGATAGTCAAAACACTATCCTATTCAAACACGCTTTTATCTGTTCCACGATGTATGCTACGTCTTCGTCCGTCACCCAAGGTCCGGCAGGGATACATAAACCCATATTGAATAAACGTTCTGAAATACCATTCACATAACAAGGATTATTCACATAGACAGGCTGAAGATGCATAGGTTTCCACAAAGGACGGGTCTCAACACCTTTGGCATCAAGTTGCACACGAACTTCATCATAGTTAGTACCTGTCTTCTCCGGATCAATCAAAATCGTAGATAACCAATAGTTAGCATTGAAACGATCATCAGGATTAGATTTCAGTGTAATACCTTCCACACCTTCAAAAGCCTTTGCATAAAGACCATGCACATGGCGGTGATGCACAATATGATCTTCCAGCACAGTCATCTGACCACGACCAATGCCCGCACAGATATTACTCATGCGATAGTTATAACCGATCTTTTCATGCTGGTAATGAGGGAAAGGTTCACGGGCCTGAGTAGCATAAAACATGGTCTGCTTCTTTGCCGCTTCATCAGGAACGATTAACGCACCACCACCCGAAGTAGTGATCATTTTATTTCCATTGAAAGACAACACACCAAAAGTACCGAACGTACCACACTTTTGTCCCTTGAACTCGGATCCTAAAGCCTCGGCAGCATCTTCCAATACAGGAATATCATATTTCGCAGCAATAGCACAAATCTCATCTATCCTGGCAGGCATACCATAAAGATGTACAGGAAGAATAGCTTTGGGCTTTTTACCTGTTTTCGCAATTCGGTCTTTGATAGCTTCTTCCAGTAAAGCAGGGTCCATATTCCAGGTATCTTCTTCACTATCGATAAATACAGGCGTAGCCCCCTGATAAGCCACCGGATTAGCTGAAGCACAGAAAGTGAATGACTGGCAAATAACCTCATCACCTGCACTGACGCCAAGCTGAATTAATCCTAAATGGATGGCTGCCGTACCTGCCGACAATGCGACTACTTCCTTATTCTGACCCACAAAATGTTTCAGGTCGTCTTCGAAAGCATTGACGTTGGGGCCCAAAGGAACTACCCAGTTTGTATCAAAGGCTTCGCGTATGAAGTCTTGCTCCTTGCCACTCATATGAGCGAGGCAAGGATAAATTCTCTTGTCCATGAAAATTATATGATTAAAAGAAAACTATAATAAGTTCTTTATGATTTTACATCTATTCCCTACAGCCAAAACATTGTCCGGAATATCTTTTGTGACAACAGAACCGGCACCGATCACACTCCATTTCCCTACTTTTACACCCGGAATAATGGTAGTACCTGCACCAATCCAACTACCCTCCCCTATCTGTACATTGCCACAAAGGGTACAATGAGGAGAGATATGCACATAATCCTCAATTATGCACTCATGATCCACAGAAGCCCCAGTATTGATAATACAATGCCTGCCGATACAGACACCGGATTGTATGATGGCTCCCTGCATCACGACCGTACCTTCTTTTATTGCAGCTTCTTCCGATATAATGGCTGAAGGATGAAAAGCATTGCCAAAGGTAACATGCAGACTTTCAGCTATCTTCCTGCGAATACTATTATTACCAATACTGATTATCAACGGTCCGCGGACTTCCGACGAACGTAAAACGGGATAATTAAGAAGACTATGAACCGCTTCATTATCATCAAACAATGCTTCAACTGCCTCATTATTCGCACGCAATATATCAATGATCACTTTCGCATGACCACTGGCACCATATAAATACATTATTTAAATTTTCAATTATTTCCGGTAAAAGCCTCCATAGTGACAGAAGTATCAGACCTGATACCTTCACGTACAAAGACTTTCTTTATTGTTAGAAATATAATTTTCAAGTCCAGTAAGAAAGAGCAATGATCGACATACCATACATCCAGTTCAAACTTCTTTGTCCAGGAAATGGCATTACGTCCATTCACTTGCGCCCAACCTGTAATGCCTGGCCGGACTTCATGACGACGGGCCTGTTCTTTGGAATAAAGAGGAAGGTATTGGGGAAGTAAAGGGCGGGGACCTATCAAAGCCATATCGCCTTTCAATACATTAATCAATTGTGGCAATTCATCAATGGAAGTGGAACGGATGAATTTTCCTATTTTTGTCAAACGTTTCTCATCCGGCAACAGGTTTCCATTTTCATCACGTTCGTCAGTCATCGTCTTGAATTTGATAACTTTGAAAAACTTGCCATTTTTGCCTGGGCGTTTTTGTAGAAAAAACATTCCTTCTCTCATGTTGGCAAAATATAGCCAAAGGGCAATGAAAATTAGTATCGGCCCAGCAATAGTCAATATAATAAAAACAAAAACAAAATCAAGAATCCTCTTCAAGTGATATTTATACATAAAAAGTCAATAAAGATACTATATGAGTAAAGTATATAGAAAGATTTTCATTCATGAATAAAAATATATCAATAATTATCGCAAATTATTATACTCCTCAAGTAACGCTTTCCATACCTTCTTCTGCTCGTATCTTTCTACAATCATTAATCTTGCTCTCTTTGTCATTTCCTTCACTTCATAATCTCGATGCTCATACATCCACCTCATGGCTTCATACAAAGCATGTTCATCTCTGGGCGGAATAATCTTGCCATTCACACCGTCTTGAATAATCTCATTACAACCACTTATATCTGTCACAACCGAAGGTAATTCCATTGCTCCTGCCTGTATCACCACATTAGGGAATCCTTCTCGATAACTGGGAAATACTAATATATCGGAAGCTGCAAAAAATGAACGAACATCCTGTTGAAATCCCCAAGCTATAATTGCCTCACTCTCTTCAATCATCTTCTCTATCTCCTCATGAAGCGGATCTAATTCACGTTCAAAATTTCCGACCAAGTGTAACCTTATATTAGGATAGACAACTGTTAATTTTGAAAAAGCTCTTACCAATTCATTAATACCTTTATCCTTCACTATTCTACCTACAAATATAAAATTAAAAGTATCCTCTCCTTTTATAGATTCAATCTTCCGCATTACTTCCAACGAACGTGAATAATACTCTACATCAATCCCACTGATATTGCCATTCAATATTACTTTTAGCTTTTTCTTTGTTATGCCATTGGCCACCAATACTTTCTTCACTCCTTCTCCTTCAGGGATCACTTTCGTAGCACACCAACAGGTGATTTTCTCCATCGTAATCAATACCCAACGAAACTTTCCTGTAGCCGTTTCAAATCTCAACCCCGTAACGGTATAGACACGATGTGGTATACGAGTAATCCATGCAGCTACCATAGCCAGTAGACTCCCCTTAGGCGTATTAGCATGCACAATATAAGGTTTCTCTCTCTTAAAAAGTTTTATTAACTTCCAAAGAGACTTCACATCATTCAGTAACGAAATTTCTCGATGCATAGGCATGTCAATACAACGGATTCTTTCACGTTCAGATATTATTTTCAATTTTCCTGTACTGAAATCGGAACTTACACCTACTACTTCATAATACTCGGAAAGAAAACGCAATTGCCCTTTGAGAAGATAGTATAGGCTATCAGAGATAGTAGTAATGCGAATTAGCTTCAACATCTGTTTCAAATTAATTATACACACAAATATTTCATATAAATTCCCTCAGAAAAAGTGTATCTTTTTTACATTTCTTCTCATAACAGGCAAACGTTTTTTCACTTCAAGCACGTCATTATAGCCATATTAGTAACAAAAAAATATCTATATTCCAGCAATAATCCGTGCTTTGGGTAATGCCACTGTAACGTTATCCGGTATATCTTCCACGACTACATAATTCACCCCACCTTTACATTGCCTCCAATAGTAACCTCAGGAAGTACTTTGGCACCTGCACCAAGCAAAAAATCATTTGCTATTATTACCTCTCCATGAGTGAAACAGACTACATTAAACCACTATATCCTTGGTATCTAGGCCCATGACACATATAATTTTTTACAAGCACACCAGTTAGTTTGGCAGCTATCATTGACAAGAAACTTCCCTTAGGAGTATTACCATGAACGATGTCTATTTTTTTCTAAAAAGAAGAAATAATTTTTATGAAACTTTTAAAATCAAGCAGAAAAGATATTGATCTCACCATCGGAATATAGTGTACCTCGCCCCCTTCCACCTCACCAGACTTTTCAAGGCCGCCCCTATTGGATGAAATAGCAACAATTTCAAAATTATTACTTAAATACGCCAACTTTCCCCTAAAAAAATCGATGATAAAGTAATGGCGGTTACGATATAAAACAACTTTTTATTTCTCATTTGTATAAATTTATCTACACTATTATTCTTGTTTCAATATAATCCGTGGTTTGGATAATACTACTGTAGCATTATCGGGTATATCCTCCACTACCACGCAATTTGCTCCTACTTTTACATTATTACCGATGCATACATTTGGAAGAATTTTTGCACCGGCACCGAGCATAACATTATGTCCTATCCTTACTCCCCCATGAGAGATAGTGACCTGTTGATATATAATTATATTTTCACCAATACATACATCATGCCCCACTATAATACCATTAGGTCCATGAGGAAGATGTGGAAAAGTAGCAAAAAAAGCTCCAGTATTTAGATTTGTACCGAATGAGCAATTATGATAAGCATCAGTTTTCTTTATATACCAAAGATAGTAGAGCTTCAGCAGCAGATTTGTCTTATCTTGAGGATTAGTCACAACAACACGACGTTTCCAGTATTTATCATGATCGTAATGCTGAATCCACGATAATATATAATGTCCTAATGAACTTTTAAATGAGAAGATTTCATTTTCAGATAAAAAATTACCAACGAATGTCATATTATTGATAGCTTTTTGGAAGTATGCGAAGGAAACCTATTTTCAGCCACCCAAAACATAAGAGGCCAAAATACATGCATTACAATGTAAAACATTACTGGATAATGTAAATTAGAAATAGCTATAAGTGCAACAGCACTCCTGAAGAAACGATTCTTAACCCTAAAGTACAAAATACCTAGACTAACAGTAAAACCAATAAATAGCAATATACCCATATGAGAAATGTAGAACAAAGGACCATAATCTATTGCGATATCGTTTATATTCTCAGGCAGTCCAAAGAGAACATCAACAACTGAAGTTACTCTGTCTATGTATGAGTGCCACACAAAAATCCCATAATCATACAGAGCAATTAGGTAAGATAAACTAATCTTATCTATAACTTCCGAAATAACCAAATAATAGCCTATGCAGATAAAGAGAATTAATACAATATATTTTATTTGTCGGAAAGAAGGAATGACTATAGATATCAGCATAATAGCAAATGCAACAAAACCCGAACCACTCCCTTGTAAAATTACCCCTAATAATACCAATAAGAACCATTTTTTATCTGATCTATTATTATAATACGTAGTAGATAAATATCTCTTTACTAAATAGAGGAAACACAAAATAGAGGAATTGACACTTGGTTGACCAAATAAACCAAAAGGTCTTGTGAAATATGAATACGATTCTGCATTATACATAGGCTGATAAACTAACAAGCCAACCTCCAGTAAGATATAATCTATCGTTATTGAAATAACAATCAATACCATTAGATAGTTTATGAACTTTGACATATCCTCAATTGAGAATTGCTTCATATTATATACAAATGGAATAAACAGTATAAAAAAGCAAATAAATTAAAGAATAAGAAAAAAGCATCAAATGATAGAGTAAACAAATAAAATGCCATCTGTACAAACAACAATATAAAATAGAGACTATTATGAACAATAATCTTGGTATCATAATGCTTAAACTTAGAAGGCGCTAAAAGAGTTATTATTCCCAACAAAGCAAACATAAATACAAAAGGTAAGTAGGCTAATATAGACGATATTCTCAAGTTCACAATGTTAGCCCATGGTGCATAATAAAGTAAAAATATAAAAAGTTTCTTTTTAGCCTGAAATACTCTCATATTTTGAAATGCACGATTGCTGCCATATATAAAAAAAGAACTCTTACAACAACGAATAGCGAGGAGAAATTAAACGACCTACGATAATAGTATTTTGCTTTTTTAAAGTCCTTTAGCTTATGATTTATTCTTCCTTTACTATACTCAAGAGATTGGAAGGCTAACCTTCTTTTATTTTCTGGCAATGTATCAATATATTTATCAAAAAAAACTGTTAACCTATTAATTTGTTTGGCAGAAACCGAAAAAGTATCCCCCATCCAATAATATCCTAGTATTTTGGGGATAAACCCAAAGCGTTTTTTGCGGCAGCTATCCTTACCCAACAATCACAATCTTCTACACCTACAATTGTGAGCTCTTCAGATAACAAACCTATTTCCCAAAGCACACTTTTACGAACGCAAGCACTTGAATTAGATATAATATTACCGGTAGAAAGAATCTGCACATAAACATCCTTTTTAGGTGGAAATCCCAATTTGAAACACCTTTCACCTTTAGCTGTCACACCACGCAAATTATGATAAATCAAGTCATAATCTTCAGTTAATCTGCTACATTCTTCTAATTTATTTCTAGTCCACCAATCATCCGAGTCCAAGAAACAAATCCACTCTCCCTGCGCTTCCTTTATTCCTTTATTTCTAGAGGCTGCGATAATACCGTTATTATGAATCTTAAAAACACGAATTCGATTGTCTTGATAGTCTTGTATGATATCAAAAGTACCATCATTAGAATAATTATCAATTACTATGATTTCAAAAGATTTATAAGTCTGATTTAAAACTGAATCAATACATTTCTTTATACACCAGACACTATTATACACAGGTATTATTACTGAAAACATCACCATATCCTTAATCTTTCATCATTAGCTCAATTCCTTCTCTTATCCCAATCTTCGCTACCCACCCGGTTAATAAAAGATTTTTTGCTATTGGTGCTACAGCATACATCATGTCTCTATCTCTGTAAGGTCTTCCACCCCAATTAATATTACACTTCTTGCCTACTATTTCTTCCATTATAGCAGCCACTTCACGAATACTTACTCCACGACCAGTTCCTAAATGAAACTCTTCACCATTCTTCTCCAATGCATAAAACTTAGCCGCATGGTTAATTACATATGTAAAAAATCCAGCGACATCATCTACATGAATAAAATCAAGTATCTGCTCTCCTGCAGTCATATCCACTTGCGTTTCACTATCCATTGATTCACGGATATAATCCATTATACGCTTTACCATCATTCTACCACCATACACAGAATAAGGTACAACGGTTATATAATGATATCCTACCAATTTAGAATAGTAATCTACAAAAGTTCGAAAAGCAGTCTTCGATGCTGTATAGAGATAGGCGCTCTCAAAAGTACCAGGGCCCAATCGATACTCAGCAAACGAACCAGTATTGACAAATAACCTCATATTACTGCACTTGGATAAAGCATCTAGTAGCAATACACCGAACTCAATATTGGCAGCCACCATAGGCTTGATAATCTCTGTATCGTTGCGTGCCGTAGTTATAGTAGCTAAATGAATCGTTATTTCTGGATTAAACTCCACCAATTTATCCAGTTCCGTGGTATGAATATGCTTACACTGCAGATACACTGATGCAGGATAAAGATATTCAGCCTCTGCAACATCAACATTCAACGTCAATATCTCAAGATCCGAACAATCACGAACCAACATAGGTATTAGATTCTGGCCTACAAAACCTGTAATACCTGTTAATGCAACTTTCATATTTTAAAAGTGATAAATTATTTCCGATAATTCTTTTCTACTCGCCTCTTGGGGATCATGAGGTTCAGGAATAATATCCATCAACATAGACACCCCCTCTCCTACTCCTTGAAAGGCCATCCACAGACCGGGGAATACCAATAACCTCTGGTAATTATCAACAGCAGACAACACGACTTCTTCAAACTTTCCATATGTAGCACTTCCTTCCCGATCGTCATAAATTACGAACTTAATAGCGCCTATAGGTACTATAATATTCAACGTCATCTGGTTATGACGCTTCCACCCCTTCACAGCTCCCGCTTCTATTTGAGAGAAATAGGCTTCACCAAACCCGACATATCCTTCATCAGTCGATTTCAGAGCATGGTAAACATCTCCCTTTGGCACTACTATGTGCTTTAGAGAATAGAGTTTTACACCTTCAATCATAATGCCCACTCCAGTTTCTGTTGTTTAGCACATTCCATATACGATTCAATCTGTTTCGTACTAAGTTGATACATATCTGTTCCTTTCTTCAAATAGAAAGTTTTATACCAATCAACAATATAGTGCACACATTCTTCATATTGCAGTGTAGAATGCCAATTAAGGTATACCAATGCTTTATCACAGTTCAATTTTAGCAGCGTGGCCTCTTTGAAAAATATATTACCTGTCAGTTTAGTAGCCTTCCCTTTATTTAATCCCCACAATTCAGCCAAATCTTGTACCAATTCGAATACAGTTTTAGTCTGTTCGGCTCTCGGTCCAAAATTAAAGAGTTCACCATTTTCCACCTTTCCTTCAAAAAGATATTGCCCCAAATTTAGATAACCACTTAACGGTTCCAATACATGTTGCCAAGGACGAGTAGCTTTAGGACATCTAATCTCTACAATCTCCCCTTCTGAAAATGCTCTCACACAGTCCACAATAATACGATCTTTAGCCCAATCGCCCCCACCAATCACATTACCTGCACGAGCCACACCCAACTTAATGTTCGGCATAGCCTGTATAAAAGATTTCCAATAACACTTGATTACCAATTCTGCAGCTCCTTTTGAACCAGAATAGACATCTTTACCTCCTACTGCATCCGTTTCGCGATAGCCCCAGACCCATTCCACATTGTCATAGACCTTATCACTCGTAATAAGCACACAAGTACAATTCCATGTGATATTTCTAATGGCCTCAAGTACTGAAGCTGTTCCCATCACATTAGTAGTAATAGTATTAAAAGGCTCTTTATACGAAGTTGATACAACGGCCTGTGCAGCTAAGTGGAAGATAAAATCGGGCTTCACCTTCTGAATATAAATATTCATTTCTTCACAATTACAAATGTCATCAAAGCAATGATGCACCTTGTCGGACAAACCAATGGTTTCGAACATCGAAGGAGAGGTCGGCACATCAATCGAATAGCCATATACATCTGCCCCCAGCATCAACAACCAAGTAGAAAGCCAACTACCTTTGAAACCCGTATTACCTGTTACTAATACTTTCTTTCCTTTATATACATTATTAAATGCCATAGTCTTATCTGATTTATTAATGATTACCAAACTTTCCAAGGAGCATTGCCCGCATTCCAAAGTTTCTCCAGATGCTGTTTCTCACGTAGCGTATCCATACACTGCCAAAAACCATGATGGACATAAGCTTTCAATTGAGATACTTCAACCATTTTTTTTAAAGGTACTTGTTCAAATACAGTAGCATCCCCCTCAATATAATCGAACACTTCCGGTTCCAATACAAAAAAGCCAATATTGATCAAGTTTCCATCCAAATCCGATTTCTCACGAAAAGCTTTTACTGTACCATCTTTTATATCCAATACTCCCTTGTTTTGGCCAAAGTTATACACTGATATAGTAGCCATTTTACCATGCTGCCGATGATACGCTAACAATTCTTCAATGTTTACATCTCCTACAGCATCCCCATAATTCAGCATAAAAGTCTCATTACCTACATAAGCTTTGATGCGTTTAATACGACCGCCTGTCATTGTCTCCAAACCGGTATCAATCACAGTTACCCTCCACGGTTCAATATGTTTGTGATGCACTATAATTTCGTTGCCATTAGTAAAGTCAAACGTAATGTCCGAAGTATGAAGAAAGTAATCCGAAAACCATTCCTTTAAAACATGCTGTTTGTAACCAGCACAGATGATAAATTCATTGAAACCATAGTGTGCATACACTTTCATTAGATGCCACAAAATAGGCATCCCACCTATTTCAATCATCGGCTTAGGTTTATAAGCTGATTCTTCGGAGATCCGAGTACCGAATCCACCGGCTAAAATTACGACTTTCATATTGTTTATATTTACAATCACAAATCTTCATTTCTTAACCACACCGCATACAGTATTATAAAAACGCTTATTTGTAAAAAGTAAAATGACCATTGATAGAGCAAGACAAATCCCCATCAATACCAAATTACGGAACAACGCACCCCTAGTATGCTCATAGGACATAAAGTTCTTTACAACTAGACTTAAAACCACAGCCATAATGACAGGTGTAAGTAATGACTTAAAGAGTTCCTTCAAGGAAATAAATGCAGTATGTTTCTTGCTAAAATCTTGCTTCGCGAGACTCCAATACCCCCAAACTGTCAGAATAGGACCAACTAACTTAAACACCGCAAATGAATATATTCCCCAAATATGCAAAGTCAATATAATACCAATCCAATAAATAATAACATTATATACATTTAATCTTATTAAATGCATATTCTCCTCTTGTGCAATAAAATAAGAAGAAACAGGTGTCTTTATAAAGTTAGGAATAAAGCTTAGCACCATGATAGAGATCAGATAAGATGAAGAGAAATAGGATTTACCTACCCAACTCACTACAAAAGGCAAAGACAAAAAAGACAAAATTAATATCGGACAACATACTATTGGAGACAATTCTAATATCATCTTCCTTACAAATGCCTGTAGTCCTTGGATATTTCCAATACCAGAGTAATGATTATATCTCGAAGAATAGGGAGAATAGAGCAATGACATAAATGTCCTCACAAAAGTCATTACTGATAAGGCAATGGCATAATTGGCTACCGCTTCTATCCCCAAATAATTAGCAATCACAATCTGATCCAGTTCATAATAGAGAATCATAGATATCATCAATACTAACGAAGTTGCACTCAGCCTCTTGGTCTTATCATAGATTTCCTTATTAAATCGAAATGCATTCATCAGCGGTTTTATTCCGTATCCGTACCTATGCGTATAAATAAATGCTGCTAACACAATTAGTAAATTGACAAATTGAAAAAAAACATAGTATTCCAAAAGTTCATAATGCCCTTCTCTGAAGAAATAAAATATCGATAGAATCTTAATCAGACTACCAGCTATCGATATTCGTTGATATTTATAATCCTCTACCCTAATGGTAAAAACCATAGCTAATACTCGCTGTCCTATCATAACAGGACATGAGAGTGCCAATATCAAAAGCAACCATCGAGTTATGTACCATTGTTCACTACCTTTCACCAACTCAGGTATTAATAGCGTAGGATAAATAGCACAAACAATAATTATCACCGAAGCAACAAGAAATGCAGCCATCATCATAAAGGCTACAAATCCTATCATATTAATCTCCTTTTCCCTTTCGCCTCTAATAAAATATTCAGCTGCGTATTTCACACCAGCAGAAATAAAACCCAGATCAGCATAAGAAAAGAAAATAGTCAGTGAAGTACATACACTGTAAATACCAAAGAGCCCCTTATCCGAAGAAAGATAAGGAATTACAACAAAAAGAGAAAAAAAAGCCAAGTAGTATGGATAAAGATTGCCAAAGGTATATCAGCAGATAGTTCTTCTTATAAGAAACGGTTTGTATCATCACATATTAAAAGTATTGCATTATCCTTTTCAATATTTTTCTATTTTAATAATAGTTCTCCAAAAAACTTGGCTTCTCTTCAAATGAATAGTTTATTAAATTTGTTACCACTGTACGATAATCAAAGTCTTTAATAGGAGTTTTATAATCAAGGCCATAATTAGCAATAATGTACTCCTCTGTGTTTAAAGGGACAGGAAAGTTTCTTCCAAGAAATGATAATTCACCTATAGCTTCAAATGGGTGCGAATTATATTCAGCAAGAATTCTCCCTCTATTTCCTACATAATATTGTTCTGTATCTAAGAAAATTGGCATATAAGTACTAACTCTATGATTCTCAATTTTATAAAAATTAAAATCAATATAAGCATTATTCCATTCAAATCTATACGCAATATTTTCCGGATTATTCCAACCATTATACCTAAACTGATTTTTCAATTTCAGACCATTTTTTTCCATTATAGGTATAATTTTTTCATAATCATCTAAATAAAGTCCAATATCAAGATCATAATCATATGGTATAAAATCGTGATCTCTATATGCTCCAAGTAATGTTCCATAATTTAACCAATAAGGAATATTCTCATTCTTTAATATATCATCTACAAGAAACAATAGCTCCTTACCTGATTTTCTGAATCTTTTTCTTTGCTTCTCTAATATACAATTATGACGATATCTAATTATAAAATGTGGAATCAACTTTTTAAAAATACTTTTCATAATAATTATAATTTATAATTTAAACACATATCATTTAAGACCGAGTAAATCAATCTATAGTTTGGTATTCCTATAGCCCTGGAGAAAAAATAGTCGAAGATATAATGCTTGTATTTGCCTTCATCAGCTTACAGTAAGTAGATACATTCAATATTCTATTTCTATATTTAATTTCAAAATTACCCAACGCTAAAACAGATCACTATTCTTTACTACGTCCAACAACATTAAATCATTTTTTACACTCCATCAATCTACACTTCTTTCAATTAAAAATGTATTCAGTATTTCTACAACTTTATCATTATCCTTCCGATCTCTCACCGCAAGGCGAATATAATTTTTCCCAGCAAAAGCACCTTTTTTACTACAATCTTTTATCAAAACATTTTTTCCAAAAGGATTTGAGCCAATTCTGAAGATGTATAAAAGGATATCACCTCACATAAAAAATAATTAGCCTGAGAAGGTATTACACGTAAATACTCTATCTTTTGTAAAGCTCTATAGAAATACTCACGTTCCTGTATGAATCTTTTACACGATTTCTTATAATCAGCTTCATATTTACCAAATATCTGCATATAGAACTCCGCAAAAGAGTTTACATTCCAAATTGAAACATCTTTTTTGATATTGTCAACTAATCTTTTATCACTACTTGCCAATATACCTAAACGTAAACCTGGAACACCATAAGATTTTGAGATACTCTTCATTACAACTAAATGAGGATATTGCTCAAGAATATCATCTAACAACAAAGAACTATTTAGTCCATCTTCTGCAAAATCAACAAAAGACTCATCAACAACTAAACGAACAGAACGTTGTCCGCTCCATTCAATCAGACGTAATACATCTTCCCGAGAAATGAAGTTGCCGGAGGGGTTATCTGGATTTACAAGCAATAATAATTGTATGTCCTTATCCGTATAATAAGACATTAAATTATCTGCTGTATATGAAAAATCCGCATTATCAGGAATATAAGTTATTAGCCCATTTCTGCTACATCTATTAGGATATTCTTCAAAGGTAGGATAAATAACTCCAATGTTACCCTTTTGGTTTTCCATGAGTGATTTTATCAGTTCTGTAGCTCCGTTACCTACTACAGAATAGTCACTATTTATATGAAAATACTTTGAAATCAATAATGAATTAATTCGTATCCCTGAAGGATATTCACCCAATAAGATCTCAAAATTAGCTTTTAATTCATCTTTCAATTTCCGAGGAGGAAAATAAGGATTCACTAGATAACAAAAATCTAGCAAATTCGGAAACGCCAATATCCACCATAACGTTTTTGATACAATGACAGACGTTTCTCTTCTGAAGCAAATAAAGTTTCTGCAATATCCAAATCTTGCACATCATCTATTTCATACCATTTTTGTCCAGTTAGAGCTAATGCTTTCAACTCACAATTGTCAAGCAGGGTAATTACACGAAGCACCTGCTCATAATATTCATTATTGCCTAAAGCTTTTGTATAAGCTTCTAAAAAGGGCACATAATGAGTAGATAGAAACTCTTTACTAAATTTATAGATGTTAACCGTTTTGTAGTAAGAGTCAACATCTTCATACCTAAAATCCTTTTTAGGTATAAAATTTACAATGTTATTACCTTCATCCAATCGTACCATTGTACCATCCATCCATGTCTCATACTTATCTACTAAAGCTACATTAGGATAAATACTATCCATTAAAAGATGTAACAAAGAATCATCGAAAATCAAATCCGATTCAAGTAAGAGAGTATCATCCTGTTTTAATTTATCTTTCACCAAGGAAAGAGAATATATATTATTCGTTTTGTCATAAATAGGGTTCTCAACAAATTCAATAGGTAAATCATTAAATGTATCACCTATATGCTCCTTCAGCTGCATCCCCTTATACCCAATAACCAAAATCACTTTATTTAATGATAATGAGGATAACTGTTTCAAAACACGATCAATCAATGGAACTCCGTCAACCATAACCATACATTTTGTGTTGTTTTTAGTCAAAGTTCCCAAACGTTTACCCATTCCTGCTGCTAATATTACTGCTTGCATCTTGCTTTCTAAATGTTTATTTTAACAATAAAAAAGAATCTATCAAACTTATACCGTTTATACGATGTTCTGTCTGAACTGTTGTGAGATAAGAATATTTATAATCTTCATATTTATCATAGTTAAGAGAAATATTACCATCAACATTCAACTGTTCATCGAGATAATAGTAAACCGTTCCTAAAGATTCCGCAAAAGCAACTATTAAATTATGATAGGTCAAATTCATATTCTTTATTTCGGGCATCGAAAGAAAAATAACTTTCTTTTTATGTAATACAGAAAATGATACCGACGTTGAAAAATGCATAATTACCAAATTGGCATGCTTTACCAATTCGTCAGTAATCCCCCAATATACCTCCCTATGATTAAAATAGTCATAAGTCTTATATTTTACCGCCTTGGGATGGGCTGCAATTACAACTTTCATATCATAATACAATTCCAGCTTTTTTAGAAAGTCATTTATTTTTTTGTAGTAGCCTTCCGGTTCAATAGCCGACAGACCATTTATTTTAGCATCCGGATGAAAAGGCAAATATTGATCTACAAAAACCATATAATCCTCCTTTACTAATGATTGCATTTTTTTCTTATCCGAGGATAAAAAGCGCTCATAATCGATTGAGTTCAGTTGGATAAAATAAGTTGTTTCATTAAACTTATATTCATTCAACGGTGCTTTATAACCAGTATAATAGATTATATCAGAAGGTTTTATTATTGCGCTTTTCTTTTTTATAAAATTGCATACTAAATTCAAAAAAGCATAATACATTTTTTTAAAATTATGCCTTTTCAATATTTGAATCACTTTTCTCTTTGAAGAAGAACAAGTTGTCGGAAGAAATCCAGTTACACAATATCCTAATTTACATTGATACTTCGACAATAAATAGAAACATTTAAAAGTCTTATGAAAGTAAGACATAAATGGAATAAATAAAGTAGTACTCTTGTCTTGGGCTTTGATATAATCGACCAACTCATTATAACTATGAATGATACTAATATTGATCTGTTCCCTACCTATATCTACTCCAGTCTCTCCCGTTGTTATTAACGATACATCCCAATAATCTATAGTAATACCTGATTTAATTAAATAATCAACAGAGAAAAAGAGAGAGACATTTTGTGAATATGGAGCATACCTAAGTATAACGATTTTATCTATCATTTCTACTACAATGATTCTTCAATTATTTTATTGATATCTACGCCTTTGAGACCCAAAAGTATTTCAGTAGCTTCACGAAATGCTCCTTGTCCACCTTTCTTATTGCAGACTATATTGCATACTTCAATTAAGCGTTCGTCTGCATCTGCCACTGCGAAACTTAAACCACACTCACGCAGAAGTTTTAAATCATTTATTTCGTCTCCAATAAAAGCTATTTGATCCAACGATATATTATTTTTTTCAGCAAAAGCTTTTATGTTGTTCAACTTTTTACTAGTTCCAAAGATATACTCATCAATCTTCAACTTCTCTACACGCTTTGTCACTATTGGAGACTCTTCAGTGCTTATTATACCCGTTTTTATACCTGCTTGTCTAAGTAAGAAACAGCCTGTTCCATCCCGAAGACTAAAAGTTTTCAACAATTCACCATTAGGGGAATAAGATACAGTTCCATCTGTTAGAGTTCCGTCAACATCTGCAAAAAAATATTCAATCTTTGCAGCTTTCTCCTGAAGTATACTATTGGATATCTCCATCATAAAGTGTCTTATCTACTTCAATATCCTTAGTAGCCTTCTTACCCAATAAGTCCCAAAAATGGGCAGGAGATATACCACCGCCAGGGCATTTAACCATAATATCTTCCTCAGTAATCTCCTTTCCACATGGAATAACACGTTTGCTAGTAACAGAAACTCCATATTTTATTCTGGCAGTCTGTTCTGCTTCATTATTCTCTCGAACAAATGAGCCTAAACTTTCTTGTACAGTTCTTGAGTATTTAACAATCAACTCCATACCACGGCTCTCAACAGAAGCAGCATGATCAGGACCTATCATAGTACGATCCAATGTAAAATGTTTCTCAATAACACATGCTCCCAAGGCAATAGATGCCGCTGGTATAGCAACTCCTGTATCATGTGAAGAATATCCAACCAACGTACCGAGCTCCTCCTTGAATGTTTTGATTACATTTAAATTTACTTGATTGTTTGGCACCGGATACATGGTCACAGCGTGAAACAGCATTATTTTATCATTATATTGCTTGATAAACTCAACCGATGCTTTAATCTCTTCCATCGTATGCATACCTGTAGAAAGAAATATAGGTTTACCATATTCAGCAACTTGCTTCAAAAGTGGATAATCCGTGATGAATGGTGATGCTATCTTATGAATGGGAACATTCAATTTCTTTTCGATAAAATAAAACCCAGTTGCATCAAATCCGCTAACCAAAAATTCGACACCAAGGTCATGAGTAAATTTTTGAAGAATTAAATACTGTTCATCAGAAAATTCTAAAGCATGTTTATGTTCTCCATAGGTTTTACCAAATGCATAGGGTTTATTATAAGGGACATCAAGTGCGTCTTTCGTGTACATCTCGTTTATAGTCCGCTTCTGCATTTTTACTGCATCAACTCCTACCCTGGCTGCCTCTTTTATCATTGCCTTGCAGATATTGAAATCACCATTATGATTGATTCCTATTTCAGCTATAACATAAGGTACTTCACCCTCGCCAATCCACCGATTAGCACCAACTTGAATACGATTCATACTAGTTGTTTTAATTATATTTTCTATTGATTATTTATTGTTTCAACAAACCACGAGGTTATTACACGAGGGCGAGTTATTGCAGTACCTGAGATTACTGCATAAGCACCCAATTGCATTGCTTTTTTAGCTTCTGCAGGTGTATTATACCTTCCTTCTGCAAATACCGGGACATCAATGTCTGCTACGATTTCAGAAAGCAGCGTATAATTGGGACCATTATGAAACAGCTTTGTTTCCGGTGTATATCCATTTAGTGTGGTTGATACGGCATTTGCTCCTGATTTCACACAGGCCATTGCTTCTTTATTAGTTGCAATATCTGCCAACACCAAACAACCATAGCGCTTCTTTACTTCATTAATGAAACCTGGACCAGAAAAACCATCTCTTATTCGAAATGTCCCATCAATGGCAATGATATCACTGCCTGCAACTATTAATTGCTCTACTTCTTTAAAAGAACCGGTTATCCTAACTGTGCCATCTTCAAATTGAGATTTTTGAAGACCAATCACAGGAAGATCTACCATTCTCTTAATAGCTTTAAGTTTTTCAATACCTTGGGTTCGTATCCCTTTTGCACCGCCCATTTCTGCTGCTTTAGCAAATAGAGCCATATATTCAGGATCAGCATTAAAGGGGTCATCACCTTCTGATTGGCATGAAATGATAATACTATTTCTTAATTGCTCAATAATACTATTCATTTGTTTTAGTATTTAAAAATACATATTCAGCATAAGACATATCTTCCCTTGTATCTATATCTACCTCACCAAAAATATGATCAACAACCATAGGATACATTTTATCTCCAATTATGTGACCTTTAGATATTTGTTCTCTAGAAGTTATGTATAGCAATCCATTTTCATAATAAAGAGGATCCATATCTTGACTTCGCATACCAAATCTATAGTTCCAGGGAATAAATTGATTATCAATAATTTTACCAAGTTTTTTCAATGATTTGCTCATTGTCATAAGACTATCATACCCCCCTTTTTCCATTATATGAATAGCTTCTGAAAGAAGCCCTTTGGGTCTTAAAGGATTGGTTGCTTGAAGCAATACCATAAAATCAAAGTCTTCACCATTTGCAGCAAGTGTCTCTCCAACATACTTTAGTACAGCTGCTGTTGTAACAAAGTCACCGGATAGTTCATCAGGACGTTTCAGCACTTTAGCCCCGTGCGCCATACTTACTTCCATAATCTCTTGAGAGTCTGTGGAAACATAAGTTTCTGAAATGTTGGGATTAGATAAAGAATACTTTATTGAATAGCCAATTAAAGGGAAACCAGATAAAGGAAAAATATTCTTATGGGGAAACCTTTTAGACCCCCCTCTTGCTGGAATTACAGTTATGTATTTCATATTCTATTCGTCAATATATTCCCATGGATAAGGATTGTCAACCACATTCTGAAACTCAGCAATAGCTTCTCGCTGTTCAGGAGTGAGCGATACAGAATCCCAAGAAGCAATAATAGTATGCCCCTCATCAGCCAAAGGCTCATCGAACACTTCACCATAGCAAGCAGTAAGTAGACGGAGCTTCAACAGAGAAGCGGGAAGAGTTTCAAGAATGTCCCAACAACGATTCAATACTTCCTGAACATGCTCCTGCTTTTCACCGTGATCAATGAAAGAAGCATTGTAACCCATCAGAAGAGCAAGGCAGACATTCGCCTGTTCCTCAACTGTGGAACCTTTAGCACCAGAATTATACAAAGCTGTGGTTAGACGATAAACTTCACCATTACGACGAGACAAGTCATCGCTATAAACCGGATTCCCGTCCATACCTAAATACATCAGATCGTGCGCGGCACGCTGAAGAGTGATTGCTTCTTCGGAAAGAGACATAATATGAATTAAAAATTAAAAGTTAAAAATTAAAGAACGCCAATTGTCAACTATCTACTACTTCTATAAGATCGGGATGGATGGTAGCCATGGCAACGGCAATAACACCCTGTATTGCGACAACTACACGACGATCACGAGCACCCTTCACTTTCAGGAAAACTCCTTCCTGACCTTCGAAGTCACCACCGATGATACGAACTTTCGTACCTTTCGACAAATTCAGTTCATCAGGCTGGAAGTACATAAGATGATCGTTGTAAGTTCCGGCTACGGCAATGAAACGTTGCATCTCATTGTCGGGGATGATTATCTTCTGACCGCTGCGGGTATCGGTGATATATTGCAAGTAAGTGACTTTTGATTTGACACGCTTCACATCAGCCGGACAGGCATGGACAAAAAGCAGATTGTGAACGACGGGAACCAGAACACGAACTTTCTTCCCCCTCTTCATGCTGATCTTGTATTGCATGGGGATGAAACAGCCTAACTTTTCTTTTTCGAGCAGCCGCATAGCATCAGGCTCTCTGCGATAGGTGGCACGCATAGCATACCATACTTCGGTCTCTTTTTCTATTTCCATTCGGTAGCTTTTGTTCAGAAAAGGGTGTTCCACCGGGGCTTTGAAGTCCTTGCATACACTTGAACTTCAATCACTTGCGAACGCTTTATGTAGAATACGGCAAGCTTTGCGTCCCTCTTGCTTATCGATTTTCCGTAGCTGTGCATTACCTTAACTTTCTTACAGGTAAAAAGCTATAAGCGAACATCTTAAAGAGAAATATTGTCTTTTAATCGTTCGTTTAAAAGATGGCATTTTAGCTTGTATCCGACCTAAGATTCTTTCGGCAAAAAGACAAGTGTAAAATCACAATTTTATTTCAAGGATAACTATTTATAAATTAGTAATATATGACACAAACAAAAGAACTAATCGATTTTATTTATCAGAATATTTTGTTGTTTCATTTCAAGACATTATCTTTGCGTACATTAAATGAACTATTAAAAACACCCTATACTTATCACAATCATTATTGACAGTAATCAGTTTCTGTCTATTCGTATCCTCTATTTTATCATCATCGCAGCTTATTTTGATAACTTCTCAATGTTGCATTCTTTTTTTAATAATGTACGCACGCATACATACGCACAGGCGCGTATTTCCCTACTTTTTCTTTAGACCTTGTTACACACACTTTATATTAATAGGTAGGTAGGGCTACCACCTATTACATCGTTTTGTGTATCACACACAGAACAGAAAAGTTTCATTTTTCTATACCATTATGACAGATTTTATGAGAATAACCGTTAATTTTGCTTTCGAATACAAATTTAAAATAAATTACTAACATCTAAAATTGTGGTTTTATGACTAAAAAACACAATCTTGAGCATTGAGCTCATCAGCAAGAATGCCTGTGGCATCGAGATCGAAAGAAAAGGAAACAGGATCGACATCCTGTTGATTGAAAATGAACCGGTTGACCAGCAGGTCGTAGTCAGGGCGGAAGAAAGAATTGAGTTCCTCACTCCCTGGATAAACATGCTTATCCATCATAAAAAAGAGGCGGGACTCAAAGGGACAAAGCAACTGGCAAGGAAGCTGTATCGCATGGCAAGGTTCGAGAAAGGAAAGCATGAGGAAGGATTTCTGACAATGGAAAGCATTAATACCGAAATCATTAGCTTAAGGAAAGAAATCAGGGAAGAGAAACTGGGAATGGAAAAGAAGAAGAAAAAGAAGTAGGAATTCAAAATTGTGCAGAAACGCCTTTTTCAACCGAAAAGGCGTTTTTGCCATTCCGGATATTATACCCTACTTCGCGCCGCCAACAAGGCAGACTAAAACAACTAACAAAGAAATGGAAAATATTCCGGTTACCGCATACAGCGGATTCAGCAACGTTCGGGGAGAGATAACCCTGAGAAAAGTAATTGAAAACATCACAAAGGGAGTACACACTAAACTTGTATTCAAGATAAGGCTGCTCGTCAGCCAGGGAAAGACGGAAGAGGCAAACAATGTGAAGAAGCAATTGCCATTCTATACCGTCACGGCAGGATACAGCGAAAAAAGACAAGCTTACAGTATCACAAGATACACGCATGTTATCCTGTTGGATATTGACGACCAGCCCGAAGAGAAGCTGGAAGAACTGAGGGAGAAAATCAACAAGGATCCTAACACGCTGGGCAGTTTCCTCACTCCAAAAGCACATGGATTCAAGATATTCGTGTTCCTGCAGACGGAAGATGCCACCACTCTCAGGGAGACATTCTCTAACGGAGGAAAGGATTTTGCCGCGTTGGAGAAATATCACAGGATGATGTATGATGCCTGCAAGGAATACTATGAAAAGTTACTGGGTGTGGAAGTGGACGGAAGCGGAAAGGACATTTCAAGGGGATTCTTCACTTCTTTCGATGAAAAGGCATACCTGAATGAAGAACTCATGAAAGAGGTCGATGAGATGCTGACCGGTATTGTGCCGCCTGAAAAACCGCAGATGGGGAAAAAGAAGAGTGGTAAGGTGGTAAGTGATAAGGTGATAAAGGATAAGGCGGTAAGTGATAGGGTGATAAGTGATAAGGCGGAAGCCGAGCCGTGGGAAAGGATGGAATTCAACAAGGCGGTGCTCGCAGTAAAGAGGATTGCTAAATTCGAACCGGGAAGCAGGGACAGCTTCATATTCGCTCTGGGAAACAAGTGTTATGCAAAAGCATTGGAAGAGGGCGTGGCAATACGGTTGGCACAAGAAATGTTCGGCGGTGAAGGGTTCGATGTGGCTGTGCCCATACACAACGCGTACGTCTATACCGACAAGACGGAGGAAGCAGCCAGCCACAAGGAAGAGAAGCCGGATATCATCAACCAAGTACTCGATTTCCTGAAAACACATTATGATATCCGAAGGAATGTAATACTGGACAGGCTGGAATACCTAAACTTCGATGAGAAAGAAGAGGGATGGAAAGGCAGGTTCCGACCTATGAGGGCAAGAAGCTACAACTCCATATTCCTGGCCTTGCAACTGGCAGGCATCAAGTGTTTCAGGAATTATCTGCAGGCGGTCATTGACTCCACCTATGCAAGGGATTTCAACCCGTTCACAGACTACGTAGAGAAACTGGAACCCTGGGATGGGGAGACTGATTATATCGGCCGGCTGGCGGATACGGTACAGGCGGAAGACCAGGAGTTCTGGAAGGAAAGTTTCCGAAGGTGGTTCGTAGGAATGCTGGCATGTGCACTGCAAGATGAGCAGGTCAACCATCTTGTGATCATCCTGTATTCCGAACAGGGAAAAGGAAAAGTACCTGGATACGCAGGCTGTTACCTCCCCAGTGGAGGGAGTATTACCGGAACGGAATGGTGAACCCGGACAACAAGGACCACCAGCTGCTGCTGAGTACACACCTCATCATCAATATGGAAGAATTCGAAGGGGCCAGGATAGGCGATCTGGCTGGATTGAAACGGGTCATCACGCAGGAAAGTGTGACGGAGCGGAAAGCATACGACATGCAGGCATACAATTTCATACGGCATGCATCCTTCATTGCCAGTACGAATAATCGCCAATGTCTGCAGGACATAGGCGGGAACCGGCGTTTCCTCCCCTCCTCCATCATTACACTGGATTATCGCACACCGGTCAATTATGAGGGGATATACGCGCAGGCCTACGCGTTGATAAAGGAAGGATACCGGTACTGGTATGAAGGAGAGGAAATAAACGAACTGAACCGGCACAATGAACTGCACCGCATGAAAGATCCGGTGGAGGAAAACCTGCTCGTATACTTCCGCAAGCCACAGCCGGAAGATTACTGCATAAAGTGGATGCCGGCGGCAGCCATACTCAGCAAGATAACCATTTACGGAAAGATACAGGTGAACAGGCAGACCATACAGACATTGGTAATGTCACTGGAAAAATATGGTTTCCGGACAAGAAGGAATGAACAGGGAAGCACGGAATATGAAGTGGTGGATATACAAAACGATGAAGTGGACAAGGGATTCAAATAAGTGGAACCGGGTATTGTCAGACATAAGTGCATCGTCCGATGCAGATAAGTGAGAAGGTCATCGCAGATATAAGCGTTGGCCGATACAGATAAGTGCGCAAGCCAACACAGATATAAGCGTTCGGTTTGCGCACTTTCATACACCAATTGTCAATTATCAACTGTCAATTGTTCAGGGTCTTCCCAGGTATCTGAATATCAGTTCCACCTGCATGGAAGTAAATATCTGCTGGCGCTTTTTATAGCCTGTCTGAAGCAAGGCTTCGCTTAGTTGTAGGTTATACTTGAACCATTGCGCCAGGCGGTTCAGTGCGGACACAGGAGAGATATTCGGAGCATAAGCCTCGGCAAGCTCACGTTTGGAGTAAGGACGTACGGGCCAGGCTTCTTCAGGATCCCTTTCATTTTCATTACTTGTTTTCATAAGAGTTATTTTATTGATTATCATAGCATAAAGATAAGCGTTTTATATTACACAGAACTCATTTCAGACAAATACTTTTCACTCTTTATCATATAGTTTCATGAAGGAATTATCTCTTTCATTATTCGTCCCTTAGCACATCGTACCTTTGTTTCGTTCACCACGGGAAGCACAGTATTTCACTGAACTTACCCGGGTGAAATTCATCCTTCATTTTTTAATTTTTAATTCTTAATTCACAACTATGGCATTGAATTACAGTATTGCAATGATGGGCAATCCAATGAATCTGGAAGAGGCCAAAAGAGCGTATGCGAAAGCGCAGGTTTCGCAAGAGTTATCACTAAAAGCACTCGCCAAGAGAGTATCATCGCAGACTACCGCCAGCAGGGCGGACGTGACTGCCGTTATCATCGCTACCGTCGAGAATATGATTGACGGCCTGCGGGCAGGAGAACAGGTAGACTTCGGAGACCTGGGGAAATTCCGATTACAGATAACCAGCCGGGGGGCTGAAACGGCGGAGAAATTCTCGGCTGCCAATATTACCGGAGTCAATATTCAGTTTATACCCGGAGAAGATTTGAAAAACATCTTCGCCGGTATGGAGTTCTCACCGGTCCCTACCCGCGCTGCCATACGCGCCGTGCTCAAAGCACAGAAGGCAGGACAGACCACCGTGGATATTTCCAAAACACCCACACCGGGAGGAGACGATGGGGGAAACATCGGTGGAGGTGGAAATTCAGGAGGAGACGGAGGCATAGAGGATGATCCGCTGGGATAAGGCCTAAAGACGCAGCCTTTAGAAATTAATAATGAAAGGCTGCGCTATTGCTAATTACTAATCACTAAATCACTAATCACTAAATTACTGTCACATGGAGAAAAAATCAAGTTCAACCTGGAGTGTGATCATCAAAGTGGTAATCGCCGTGGCATCTGCCCTGGCAGGCATATTCGGACTAAATTCTTGCATGAAATAGACTATGAGAGCAGGAAGTTTTTATCAGAAC